>Ga0068860_100000096_pt1 | contig 147838 bp, 154 predicted proteins | sample KBSSwiS32_FD_66597 | JGI IMG/M metagenome (GOLD analysis project Ga0068860, IMG submission 66597) | Switchgrass rhizosphere microbial communities from Kellogg Biological Station, Michigan, USA - KBS Switchgrass S3-2 | ecosystem: Host-associated > Plants > Roots > Rhizosphere > Soil ... | reverse complement strand
GTCAATCCCGCAGAGGTTACTGTAACCCCGGTTGACGAAATATTCCTGAAACAGGCCCTGGAGATTGTCGAAAAAAACATGGATAACGATGGGTTTTCAGTGGAAGATTTCAGTCGTGACATGTATATGAACCGTGCGACTTTATATAGAAAAATAATGTCCCTCACCGGCAAGGCGCCAGCGGATTTTATTCGTTTAATCCGGTTGAAAAGGGGGGCACAGTTGCTGGCGAAAAGCGGTAGGTCGATCGCCGAAATTGCATACGAAGTAGGTTTCAAGGACCCAAAATACTTCTCGAGGGCTTTTAAAGAAGAATTCGGGGTGCTGCCATCGAAATATGTTGCGAATAAAAAGGACGACGACGTTTAAGGTCTCTTTCGGCCAGCCAGGTTATGAGAGGGGGGCGCCAAAATGGCACATGTCGGCATTAAGCGTTATTGCAAAGTCCCCTTTAGAAATAAGCTGCTAAACAAAAAGGCAAATGCCTTTGAATGCTTTTTGCTTCTTCCAGCCTACACTGAAAATCACTTATTTGCACCGTGCACCCCCCTAATCTGCACCCTCAGTCCTCCTGACCCAAGCATATCAGATGTAGTTTTACAGCACTCATTTAACCGAAAGATTGCTGTATATGAAGAGAAATCTGCTATTGCTTAGCCTCCTCTGTGCGTTTACTTTTACTGACTTATTGGCTGATCCTCCTTCATACATCCGTACAAAAGACGGGATCATTGTTTTTACGGACCCGGTTTTTACAGGTACTTCCAGGGCCGTTAAACTGGAAGTGATGGCTGAAAACATAATAAGGGTGACTGCCGCCCCCGGAAAAGAAATAGCGCCCACCCAAAGCCTTGTTACTGTTTACACCAAAAGACCGGATCTTTCCTGGGATGTCATTCCTTCTAAAGATTGCCTTACACTCATTACAAAAATATTGACGGCTGTCGTGGACCTGAAAACAGGGGCCGTTACTTTCCGCGACAAAAGCGGTAATGAAATATTGACTGAAAAACCAATCGGCGGGCGAAGTTTTCAGCCCGCCATTTTTGATGGCAGGCGCCATTATCACCTCACTCAAACATTTCAAACTACGGAAGATGATGCATGGTATGGTTTGGGCCAGCATCAGGACGGCATCCTGAACTATAGGGGCCAACAGGTTACGTTCTTCCAGAACAATACAGAAGTGGCCATCCCCTTTTTAATTTCCAACAAAAACTATGGCATTCTGTGGGATAATTATTCCCTGACCACGGCTGGAGATGTGAGGCCGCTCCATCCGCTTGGCGACATGCAGCTTTTTTCAAAAAAAGGCGAGCCGGGATGGCTTACGGCTTCTTATGCCAATGACAAGCACAAGCCACAGGAAACAGTTGTTGAAAGAGCGGAAGAAGATATTAATATGGAGTTCCAGGGAGATTCAAAGAGGCAGCTTCCCGCCGCATTTAATCCTGCCACAGGCCTGGTCACCTGGGAAGGTAGCCTGGCAAGTGATCTTTCAGGCCTTCATCAATGCAGGTTCACCTTTGGTGGCTCATTGAAAGTCTGGCTCAACGGAAAATTGGTGCTGGATCACTGGCGCAAGGCATGGAACCCCGCGCCTGCGTTGATCCCTTTCTATGTCCGCAAAGGGGAAAAAATACCCGTCAAAATTGAATGGACCCCTGAGGGAGGAGAGTCCTACCTCTCCTTAAAATGGCAGGAGCCATTAACCGAAGAGGAGCAAAACTGTTTTAGCTTTTCTTCTGAAGCGGGTCAGCAAATTGATTATCATTTCATTTATGGCAACAACATGGATGAGGTGATATCCGGTTATCGGGTCCTTACCGGTAAGGCGCCCATTGTACCCAAATGGGCATTGGGATTCTGGCAAAGCCGGGAGAGATATAAAACACAGGTTGAGCTCCTTGCCACCGTGGAGGAGTTCCGTAAAAGAAAAATTCCGATCGACAATATTGTTTTAGACTGGAGCTACTGGCGCGAAGCCGAATGGGGCAGCCAGGACTTTGACGAAACACGTTTCCCATCTCCTGACAGCATGATTGATGTGCTGCATAAAAAACACCATACACAGATCATGATCTCAGTATGGCCAAAATTTTATGAGGGCATTTCAACTTACAATGAGTTTGATAAAAAAGGCTGGCTTTATAAAAAGAATATCGCAGACAGGCAGAGAGACTGGATAGCCAAAGGTTATGTGTCCACTTTTTACGATGCCTTTAATGAAGATGCCAGGAAAGGCTTTTGGAACCTGATCAATAAAAAAATATACACCAAAGGAATAGATGCCTGGTGGATGGATGCAAGTGAGCCGGATATTCTTTCCAACGTTGATGTTAAAAAAAGAAAATTGCAAATGTCGCCAAATGCATTGGGTAGCGCTGCGGAATATTTAAATGCCTACCCGCTGCAAAACGCAAAAGGTATTTATGAGGGCCAACGGTTAACCGACCCAAATAAAAGAGTGTTTTTATTAACGCGTTCTGGCTTTGCGGGTTCGCAACGTTATGCAGCTGCCATTTGGAGCGGTGACATCGGAAGCACCTGGCGTGATATGAAAAACCAGATTGCCGCAGGGATTAATTTCTCCATGTCAGGACTTCCTTACTGGACAATGGATATCGGCGGATTTGTTGTGCCTGATAAATTTGAAAAACCAACTGCGGAAAATCTGGAAGAATGGAGAGAATTAAATGCCCGTTGGTACCAGTTTGGCGCATTTGTTCCTTTGTTTCGTTCGCATGGACAATTCCCTTATCGGGAAATATTCAACATTGCGCCTGATGAACATGCTGCTTACAAAAGTATCCTTTACTATAATAAACTTAGATACCGGTTGATGCCTTATATCTATTCACTGGCCGGCGCAGCGTATCATGATAATTATACCATCATGCGGGGGTTGGCGATGGACTTTGCAAAAGATACAGCAGTATTGAACATCGGCGACCAGTATATGTTCGGCTCTTCATTACTGATCAATCCGGTTTGTGAATTTAAACAACAGCACCGGCAATTGTATTTGCCAAAATGTGCAGGATGGTACGATCTGTATTCAGGTAAATGGCTTGCAGGCGGGCAAGAAATTGTTGCCGACGCGCCTTACGAACGGATGCCTGTTTTTGTAAAGGCAGGTTCCATCATTCCTTTCGGACCGGAGCTGCAATACACTTCAGAAAAACCGGCTGACACAATTACACTCAACATTTATACCGGTGCAGATGCATCCTTCAATTTGTATGAAGATGAAGGAACGAATTGCAATTATGAAAAAGGAGCAAGCACTGTTATCCCGATAAAATACACGGAAGCAACAAAGACAATTACTGTTGATGATCGCAAAGGATCGTTCGATGGAATGTTGTCAAAAAGAATCTTACGGATTAATATCATCAGCTCTAAACAGGCGAAAAGCCTTGACTTTGATACAGCCTGCGACAAGGAGATAACTTATAACGGAAAAAAATTAATGATAAAGATTTAGTCAATTTAAACAGTTAAATATGCGACCAACCAAAACGATTCGCTTGCTATCATTGCTGCTTTGGAGTACAGGATTGCTCCTCCTGGCAGGCAACAACGCATTTGCGCAAACGAAAAAAATTAGTGGTAAAATTATCAATGAGCGGACATCTGCTCCCACTCCCTCAGCAACTATTACCATAAAAAACTCGGGCCGTTCCACCGCTGCTGATGAAGCAGGAAGATTCACCATTGATGCTTCTGCCGGCGATGTGCTGGTGATCACTATGGTAGGGTACCTGAAAAAAGAAGTAGTGGTCGGTAAAAACAATGTCATTCTTCAGATCAAACTGGCTGAAACCAATTCGCGGCTGGACGATGTAGTAGTAATTGGTTATGGAAGAGCAAAAAGAAGGGATCTTACCGGCAGTATATCCTCCGTTTCCGGTGCCGAGCTACGTAAAACATCACCTGCAACATTTGACCAGGCTTTACAGGGAAAAGTGGCGGGTGTAATGGTGCAGCAGATTTCCGGGCAACCTGGTGGCGGTGTATCTATTCAAATACACGGTACATCTTCCATCACTGGCGGTAATTCGCCATTGTATGTTATTGATGGTGTTATTATTCCGCCAACAAACGACCCTGGAAATGGCGCAAATCCACTCAATTCCATTAACCCTTCCGAAATTGAATCTATCGACGTATTAAAAGATGCTTCTGCCACTGCCATTTATGGCTCGCAGGCAACCAATGGCGTTATAGTAATTACTACTAAAAGAGGCAGCGTAGCACCTCCTCAGATATCGTATGACGGATATTATGGGTATCAGAAGCTACCTAAAAAACTTCCAACTGTTAATTTGCAACAGCTTGGGTCATTTCTTAACGACAGAGCTGCTGTGTGGGGTTTTGATGAAAGGGCTGAATTTGCCAACCCAAAATATTTGGGCACAGGCACCGATTGGCAAAATGAATTATTCCGCACTGCCCCCATGCAAAATCATTCGCTTACAATAAGCGGCGGCGATGCCAGAACGCAATACTTATTTTCTCTGGGATATTTTGACCAGGAAGGTATTGCGCTTGGCTCAGATTTTAAGCGATATTCTGTTCGGTTGAATTTGGACAATAAAACAACCGATTGGCTAAAAGTAGGAACAAGCCTTCAGTTAGCGAATGTTGCTGAAAATGTAAATAGCTCCAGTGCATCCGTTATTGGCAGTTCTTTATGGTTAACCCCTGATGTTCCTGTAAAAAATGTCGATGGTACCTGGGGGGGCGTTAGTAATAATTCCGGATGGGTGCAGCCCGTGGTAAACCCGGTTGCTATGGCGCTTATTAATAAAAATATGAATTACAGGTATCAGATATTTGGTAATGCGTATGCCGAAATAAACTTTACTAAAGAGATATGGTTGAGAAACGAGGTTTCCGGCAATTTTGATTTTTCTTCAAACGAGGGTTTTCGGCCTCAAACTACTTTTGGAAAATTCACTACTCCTGATCCAACTATGTCTTCGTATAGCTCCTCACAAAATATTTATACCGTCATACGAAATTATCTTACCTATAATAAATCTTTTGGTAAGAACAATCTAAACGTATTATTAGGACACGAGAGTAATATGAGTAAGTCGGCAAATGTTTTTGCCAGCCGGTCAGATTTCCCTTCCTCTAATGTGCAATCTATTTCCAGCGGCGATCCTTCTACTGCAAGAAATAATGGTGGTTATGGCGATGGTGCCTCAAGGTCTTATTTTGGACGTATTAACTTTAATTGGGTAGATAAATACTTGTTTACAGCAAACCTGCGCAAAGATGGTTCCGATAAATTTCCAGCGTATGATCGTTGGGCGTTTACGTATTCTGGTGCATTTGCCTGGAAAATAAACAACGAGAAGTTTTTGCGAAGTGTAACAGCCATTAATGAATTAAAGTTACGCCTTGGCTATGGGTTAACCAATAATCAGAATATCCCAAGCAATACTTATGTAACCCAACTTACTACGGTTGCTACTGGCTTGTCTGGTACAGCACAGGATCAATCCAATTTGGCTAATCCTAAAGTAAAATGGGAACAAACAAAGAATACTAATATTGGATTAGATGGTACACTCTTTAACTGGAGATTAAATTTTTCGGTAGATGTTTACGATCGTCATACCGATCGCCTTTTATTAAAAGTGCCGCTTCCGGCGTATTCCGGTACTACTGCGGGGTGGTCGCCAGGTGCAATGCAGGCTCCTTATGTAAATGTTGGCTCTATGAGCAATAAAGGGATTGACATCAGGGTAGGAACCACCAATATCATCAACAAAAATTTCTCATGGAAAACTGATATCACCGTATCGCATAATATTAATAAAGTATTGAGCTTAGGTCCTGGGGGCGCTGATGCCAGCCTTGTTTCGAGAAACTCTAAAACTGTAGCAGGTCAGCCTATTGGCTCATTTTACGGCTATATTTATGATGGCATATTTGCTACTGCCAACGATTTTAATACCCATGCGTTGCCTGCAGACCAGTCTGGAACACCCCGCCCAATTGCAAATGCATTTGGCGGTATATGGTATGGCGACCGTATGTTTAAAGACTTAAATGGCGACGGTATTATTGATACCAGGGATCAAACTTTCTTAGGTTCACCACAGCCAAAATTTCAGTTTGGGTTCAATAACTCATTTAATTATAAAGGCTTTGATTTGAACATTTTCTTTAGTGGAAACTTTGGCAGCAAAGTGTATAATCAATTGCCGGTTAACCAAATGAACCCTTTAAATAATACCAACTATTTTACCGGGGTATTAAACTACGCTAGAACTGCTTTAATCGACCCTCACGGTGACAAAAATGATTTCAATAATGTATACGTTACCAACCCCAAGACTACTGTTATGAGCTTAAGAAACGACAATACAAATGAAAATTTGCGTTTTACAAATTTGTTTTTAGAAGACGCTTCATTTATCCGTTGTAAAAACATTACACTAGGATACAATTTGCCTCAAAATATATTGGCGAAAGCGCATATCTATTCTCTTAGATTATATGCTAATGTGTCGAACGCATTTACAATTACAAAATACACAGGTATGGATCCTGAAGTTGGTTCCTGGAATCCATTGGAGGCTGGTTATGATGGAGGTTATTATCCTCAATCAAGAGTATATACCATTGGAGTAAATGTGAAATTAACAAAGTAAAAAAACGATTAATTATTATGAAATCAATAAATAAACTATTCATCCCTTTGCTATTGCTGGTGGCAGTAGCCGGATGTAAAAAGAATTTTCTCGACCGCCCTTCGCAATCTCAAATTGCTTCCAATAATTTTTATCAATCTACAAAAGAAATAAGATTGGCTACTGCCAGCCTTTACGGAGGCCCTTCCGCCTGGCAGTGGCACACCGACGGCCTTTTACAATTTGGCGATGTTTTAAGTGGAAATGGAACTACTGGTCAATACGGGGGTACTGATAATAACGAACTTTTCGCGGTAAACCTTTCGGCTTCTAACAGTTATGTCCGGGATGCATGGACAGGATTATACATCCTTATTGGCAAATGCAACAATACTATTCTCGGCATACAACAATATGCCCCGGCTACGGTTGCCGCAACAGATAAAAACGCGGCGATAGCCGAAGCAAGGTTTATACGGGGATACGCTTATTTTAATTTGGTTTTGCATTGGGGTGCCGTACCTATTGTGGAAGACAACAGCAAGCTGATTGATCAGCCCCTGCTCAACCGCATTATTGTACCGGATGTGTACAAATTTGTAACGAACGATCTTACTTATGCAGTGGAAAACCTGCCTGCTACTGATGTCATCGGCAGGGCAACTACCTGGTCGGCGCAAGGTATGCTGAGCAAAGTATATTTGACCATGGCGGGTTTAGAGGGTAATGGTACACGCAACCAGGCTTACCTGGACAGTGCCAAAAAATATGCAGGAAATGTGTGCAAAAATAGTGGCAAGACATTATTCCCAAATTATTATGACCTTTTTAAAGCACAAAACAACGATGTTCCGGAAGTGTTATTTGCTTTTCAATGGCAGGCAGGCGTTGGGTACGGTGGTGGCAATACGTTCAATAACTATGCTCCAAGCCCCACTCTTATGCCAAAAAAAGTTGGAGCATGGGGTTCTATGCATCCTACTTACGACTTGTATTCATTGTATTCCGATAAAGATACGATAAGACGAAAAGCCACTTTTATGGTTAACGGCGATTACTTTCCTGAATTGGATGCAGCAAATGGTGGTTACAAGGCCACGGGATCAAGTATAAAAAAACACATTATTGGCAACGATGTAGATAACAGTTCCCCTCTTATGGATTTATGGTCATCGCCTGAACATGATGCCGTGCTAAGGTTAGCCGATGTGTACTTGATATATGCCGAAGCTATTATGGGAAGCGATCCTGCCACTTCAGACCCTGATGCCTTGTTGTATTTCAACGAAGTGCGTACCAGGGCGGGTGTTGCCCCTCTTTCAACTATAACGCTTGATACGCTTCTTAGCGAAAGAAGAATTGAATTTGCTTTTGAAGGACAATATTGGGGGGATCTCGTAAGGCTTTCTTATTGGAATCCGGCAAAAGCAGTGTCTATTGTAAATGCGCAAAACCGTGCTTTTTTCAATTATGACGCAGGAGTTGCTACACCAGATCCCAATGGTCCTGTCGTGACTGTGCTTCCAGCAACAGCCAGCTCATTTACATTGCAAATACCGGCAACGGAGTTAACGGCAAATCCAAAATTGGGAGAAGTACCGGTAAAGTATTATTAATTAATTGTTCTTAATAAAGAAGAATTTAAAATAAATGATTATGGGAAAAATACATAAAATAAATGCTGGCTTTCTTTTTTTCAGTATAACGATGGCGTTGATACTGTTAATGACTGCCTGCAAAAAAAAAGACGTAGAGCAAGCTCCTCTAATTACCGGGGTTATTAATTATGCCGCATCTCCGGGCGATACAGCTTTAACGGGTGTTGAGCCCGATGGACAATGGGTGGTTATCACCGGTCAGCATTTACAACATGCACTTCAAATAACGTTTAATGGTGTACCGGCTAGTTATAATAATGCATTATTTGCGCCGAATAGTGCTGTAGTGCAAATTCCATCTATTGTGTTTTCAACAATAGATACCAGTAAGCTCAATACCATTCAGTACACAACACCCGGGGGTACTGCAATGTTCACTTTCAAATTAACCCCGGCTGCGCCAACAATTGCGGCCATTTCCAATGTATTTGCCAACCCGGGCGACTCTGTTTTTCTTTATGGAACAAACCTGGTTTTAGTTGAAAGTCTCTCCTATGGAGGAACTAACATTGCTTCCTTTGTATCAGACTACTATGGAACTTCCCTTGGTTTTGTTATGCCAAATCCAGCTCCTATGAGCGGAGATGCAGTAGTAACTACCAAGAGCGGTAAAGTTGTTTTTAAAATAGTTGCAACGCCAACCATTACAGCCGTTTCCAACGAAAATGCCGACGCCGGCGATTCAGTTTATATCTATGGTACATACCTGAAAAGTGTTCAAACATTTACTTATGCCGGTACAAGTATTACTTCTTTTGTTTCATCAGCTGATGGAAGTTCTGTAGGTTTCGTTTTGCCTGACATTTCACAAAGTGGGCCGGTATCTGTTACAACAGCCTTTGGTACTGTTACTACTGTTTATGATGTTAATAATGTGTATAATGTTAAGTACCGTAACAGTCCCACAACCGGCGTATTAGCAAATTTTGAATGGGGAGATGCCTTCGGATGGCAATGGGGGGGTGGATCCAGGCTTTCTGTAGTGAGTAACGGGGGATGGATATCAGATTGCCCTGAAATGACGGGTAACACAGGTATGTTCATTTCTATAAAAGATGGCCCTCTGGCTGCTGGTTCAAGTAATAGCGAAATACCCATTGGGGATGCATTGTGGGTGCCTGCTGCTAATTTAACCGACACGGTTGGTAACTGGGCTTTGAAATTTGAAATGAATATTCCCAATTCATGGAACGGTGGTTCACTTCGTATTCAAAGTGGTTTCACGGATGCTTATATAGCACTGTACGAGCCCTGGAAAACTTCTTCAACAACTACATCGGCATATACTACCAAAGGTTGGATAACTGTTACTATCCCGCTATCCAGGTTCCTAAAATTCGATCTAACACTTGGTGAAGGAAGGGGAGCTCCCGTTACTTCACTCTCAAATTTATTAGGCCCCGGTAAAACTGGTCTCAATGTAAGGATTAAAAATTACGCCGCATCAGCTACTTCCACCGGATTTTATGGCGGCTTTGATAATTTCAGAGTTGTAAAAATAAAATAAGTACTTATAGCACACCGTTGTGCAATCGTCAGAACGGCCTGTTTCCACAGGCTGTTCTTTAAAACAAACAATGATCAGTGCCGTTCCTATCTCACAGAAATATATAAATGTTTAAATTCTTAAAAATGAAAAAAATCAAAAGTACCCCTATGATTTTGGGCTTTCTTATGGCGATACTATCGCTAATATCCTGTAAAAAAAAGGATGGTGTCGCGCCCGAGTTATCAGTTTCTCCAAGTACAATTACTTTTCCAGCCGACGGCGGGGCATCGGATATAACAGTAACGTGTAACGCCAAATGGAGTGTCAACAACCCTGCTTACTCCTGGTTGCAAACAAGTCAGGAGACGGGCAACAGCGGCACCGCCACTATTCACTTAACAACCCTGGGGTCAAACGGAACAGGAGCGAGCCGCTCAGCCTATTTTGAAGTAAGTTCAACAAATGGACAGGTAAGGCGGGTAACGATTACTCAACCGCCTACTATCTACCCGTCTTATAACACAAGCCCCAAAGCAGCCGATACAACCGGTATGAGCAGCACGGCCGTGCAACTGGCGGCAAAAATGCATATGGGAATAAATTTTGGCAATACCATGGAATCCCCAGGCGAAGGCGACTGGCAGACTAGTAAATTGACCGAATCGTATGTGAAATTTGTAAAACAAACAGGTTTCAATGCTGTGCGGATTCCCTGTGGCTGGGTTTGGAGTCATTTAAGTGATCCGGGAAAAGCGAAAATTGACCCCGTCTGGCTTAGCAGGGTGAAAGAAGTGGTTGGATGGTGTGTGGCGAATGATGTGTATGTGATACTTAATGCCCACGGGGATAATGGCTGGCTGGAACAAAATGTTAATAAGCTAAAGAAAGATTCCATTAATGCGAAGCTAAAGGCGATTTGGGAGCAAATTGCTACAACTATGCGTGATTTTGATGAGCACCTTATGTTTGCCGGCACGAATGAACCTTCGGTTGACAATGCCGAGCAGATGGCCATACTCAATACTTACCATCAGACATTCATTAATGCAGTTCGGGCTACCGGAGGCAGGAACAGTTCCCGGGTGCTGGTTGTGCAGGGTCCGCACACTGATCCTTCTTTAACTTATGATCTGATGAATACGCTGCCTGTAGACCCGGTACCTAATCGCTTGATGGTTGAGGTACATGACTACACGCCTGCTACATTTACGATACTAACGGATGGAGATGTAAGTTGGGGCAACATGGTTTACTACTGGGGGACCGGGAATCACTCTATTATTGAGCCGGAGCGCAACGCCACCTCTGGAGAAGAAGATGCGATCACTGCTGAATTCAAAAAAATGAAAGAGAAGTTTGTTGATAAAGGTATCCCTGTGGTGCTCGGTGAATATGCAACCTGGAGGCGGACCGCAGCCACCAACAGCCAGTTTCTTCCTAAGGATCTGGATATGCACAACAAGTCTGTGGAGTATTGGGCAACTTTTGCGACCAAACAGGCTAAAGCGAATGGTCTTCTGCCATTCTGGTGGGAGATAGGTTTTATGTTAGACAGAGCTAATAATGTGGTAAAGGACCAGCGTATGTTAGATGCCATTAAAGAGGGATATAAGTAATCTCCACGCCACTAAGTGTAAGTTTTTAAACCTGAATATTATTATTATGAAGAAATATTTCTATCGATTCATCCTTTCAATTCTGATTGTCAGTGTGTTTACCTTCTGCTGTAAGAAAGGCGATGATGAAGCGCCGGTATTATCTGTTTCTGTTTCCGGGCTTTCAATTCCTGCAGAAGGAATTCAGTCAGAAATTACAGTTATAAGCAACAGGAAATGGCGAATTTTGAACTCGGACCCATCATGGCTGCAGGCCAGTCAAGTCAGCGGAAACAGTGGTACTTTCACGATTAAAATCTCCGCAGGTATTAATGAAAAAGGTACTACACGAACTGCTGTACTTGCTGTCAGCTCAGACAACGGTCAAATCAAGCGTGTTACGTGTTCTCAGTTAGGCTACGAAAACCTGGAAGTAAAATTCGCGAATGTTTCGCCGAAACTTATGTCCAATAGTGCGAATCCTTTATTAGATTTTATGTTTACGGCCGACCCGACAGCTGTAGAATACAATGGAAGAATCTATGTGTATGCCACGAATGATCATCAACAGTTTGAGAAGGTAGGAAAGGATGGGAAAAATAGTTACGGGTATATCCGTACGCTTGTCATGATGTCTTCCGATGATATGGTCAACTGGACTTATCATGGCCTCATAAATACAGCCGAAGTGGCACCGTGGACTGCGCTGTCCTGGGCGCCTTCCATTACATCCAGACTGGAAGCAGATGGTAAGACGCACTTCTATTTGTATTTCTCCAATGGCGGTGTTGCCTCAGCCGTGCTTACTTCCACCTCTCCCGTTGGCCCCTGGAAAGACCCATTAGGAAAGAATATAATCGACCATTCTGTCCCGGGTGTAGATGTCGAAAATCCATTCGATCCTGGAGTTGTGATTGACGGCCAAGGTACAGGCTGGCTGGTTTTTGGCGCCGGAACGCCTAAAACAAAATATATGCCCGATAATGCCAGAATCGTGAAATTAGGAACAGATATGATTAGTTTGGCCAGCAATATTTCTAAGATACCTGCTCCTTATTTTAATGAAGCCAGCGACCTTAACTTTATCAATGGAAACTGGGTTTATAGCTATTGTACGAGTTGGGATGAACGCACTGTATGGCCTTATAACAATATTGATAAACCAACCGCATGCAACATATCTTATATGACGAGTAAAACACCGTTAGATTCGGGCAGTTGGAAGTATCGCGATAATTACTTCAAAAATACTGGCGAAGTTAACGTGGGTCCTTTGACAAACAATCACACTCACCTGTTCAAGTTCAAAGGGAAATATTATCTTGCTTACCATGCCATGTATTTGCAGGATTATTTTGACACTAAGGGTGGTTTTCGTAATGTAGGTATCGAAGAAACGCAGGTGGATGAAGGGAATGATGTGAATATCCCCATGGTCAAAGCAACTTTTAAAGGTCCGTCACAACTTAACACATTAAATCCATTCGTTCTTCAGCAAGCAGAAACCACTGCAGGCACTTCTGGGAAAGTTCAGTTCGAAGCTGTTGGTGATCCGGGCAATATGGCTGCCAAAGGAAAAGCGGATAAACAATGTCTCATGGTCCGGGGAGCTGATTTTAGCCAACAGATTCCTGCCAAATTCGAAGCCAGGGTTAAAGGGAAAGGGAAAATTTATGTTTATGCTAATAGTCTTAAAGGTATTCCTCTTGTTTCGCTTACATGTGACGGGAATGATTGGACTACGCTCTCAAAGAAAATAGAACGGACAATGGATAAAGGAGTGATGAGTATCTATTTAGTATTTGAGGGGGAAAATTTATTGTTTGATGAATGGAAATTCATTTATTAATTCCGGTTGTATTCAAATATGGGACAGATTCAACAAAACATCCATAATTATTTTCGACTAATGATCAAAACCTTTTTATCCTGCATTTCGCTTTTGAGTGGCGTGTTTTTTTCAAATAATGTTCATGCACAACAAGCAACCAATCCAATCATTTTTGCTGATGTTCCCGATATGTCGATGGTGCGTGTGGGCGATACTTACTACATGAGCAGTACCACCATGCATATGAGCCCCGGAGTGCCAATTATGAAATCTAAGGATCTTGTAAACTGGCGGCTGGTGAGCTATGCTTATGATACCCTTGCCAACATGGACGAACTAAATCTGACCAATGGCAAAAGCACTTATGGACTTGGTTCATGGGCAAGCAGCATCCGTTGTCATAACAACACATTTTATGTAAGCACGTTTGCAGCAACCACTGGTAAAATGCATATCTACACGACAAAAAATATTGAGAAAGGCCCATGGAAGTGCGTTTCATTTCCACCATGTTTTGGCGATCATTCCTTGTTTTTTGAGGACGATGGAAAAGTGTACCTGATCTATGGCGGCGGTAAACTTAGCCTGCTGGAATTGAATGAAAATGTAACCGGTGTAAAGGAAGGTGGCATCAACCAGGTAGCTATTGAAAATGCCAGCGCCCCAAGCCAGGTTGAAGGAAAGGAAGGTGGCCTTGCTGCAGAAGGTTCGCAGTTGTTTAAAGTAAAGGGCAAGTATTACCTGTTTAATATCACCTGGCCTCCCGGAGGCATGCGTACGGTAGTCATTCATCGTGCCGATAAAATCACCGGTCCATGGGAAGGCCGTGTGGCATTGCAGGATTCGGGTGTTGCGCAGGGTGGTTTAATTGATATGCCCAATGGAAGGTGGTTCGCTTATTTGTTCCGCGATTATGGCGCAGTGGGTCGTATCCCATACCTGGTTCCTGTTACGTGGAAAGATGGCTGGCCCGTGCTGGGTATAGATGGAAAAGTTCCACAAACCCTCCATCTGCCTGCCGGTAAAGGGCTTATTCCCGGCATTGTGGATTCAGATGAATTTGAGCGAAAAAAAGGAGCGCCCGCCCTGCCACCGGTTTGGCAGTGGAACCATAACCCCGATAACAGTTTATGGTCAGTAACAGAACGAAAAGGGTATTTAACGCTTAAAACAGGAAGGATTGATACCAATTTCCTGCTTGCAAGAAATACGCTGACCCAGCGCACTATTGGCCCGGTTTGCAGCGGTTCTGTTTCGTTGGATGTATCGAAAATGAAAGACGGCGATTTTGCAGGCCTCGGGCTTTTGCAAAAGAACTTCGGACTGATTGGTGTGAGAGTTGACGGCGATAGTAAGTCAATCGTGATGACCAATGCCGGCACCGGAAAGCCGGAGGAAATTCAATCGATACTGCTTACACAAAACACCATTTTCTTTAAAGCCGAATGCGATTTCACCAACAAAAAAGATGAAGCAAATTTCTTTTATAGCCTTGAAGGAAAAACCTGGAAAGCATTCGGCACAACACTTAAAATGAAGTACACGTTTCCACATTTTATGGGCTATCGTTTTGCGTTGTTTAATTACGCCACCAAAATTACCGGTGGTGCCGCCGCTTTTGATTTCTTTCATATTAAGGATACGATTCAATGATAAGATCCCAAGCCGACATGACGAGTATTAAACACGGTATAGAAAAATTCCTTCAGCTCGACTGGAGGAAATTTAGCGCCAAATAATTATTGAATGAAGAAACACATATTATTTACCGTAGCTATCGCGATAGCTATAAATTGTAGAGCACAAAATAGCAGTTTAAATAAATATCATCAGTGGGCGACTACACCTCCTCTCGGTTGGAATAGCTGGGATTGTTTCGGAACGACGGTAACCGAGCAACAAATCAAAGAACAGGCGGATGCAATGGCAAAACATCTTTTGCCAAGCGGATATAAATATCTTACAGTCGATATTGAATGGTATGAACCTGAAGCGAAAGGACATTCCTATGATCCAAAGGCCATTCTTACCATGGATGAATACGGTCGTTTAACGCCCGGATTAAAAAAATTCCCATCGGCTGCCAATGGCAAGGGGTTTAAGCCACTTGCAGATTATGTACATTCCAAAGGGCTCAAATTTGGTATCCACATTATGCGTGGTATTCCCCGGCAGGCTGTTAAAAAAAATACCAGCGTATTTGGTACAAAAGTAAAAGCTCAAGACATCGCATTAACCGACTCCCGTTGCCTTTGGAATCCAGACATGTACGGTGTTGATGCTTCCAAACCTGAAGGGCAGGCTTATTACAATTCAATAGTTCAAATGTATGCGGATTGGGGTGTTGATTTTATAAAGTGTGACGATATTTCACGCCCCTATGACGATATTCAGAAGGCGGAGATTGAAGCATTACGCAAAGCTATCGATAAGACTGGTCGCCCTATAATTTTAAGTTTATCACCTGGGGCAACTCCCACCAAAGAAGGCGGGCACGTAATGAACAATGCCAACATGTGGCGAATTACGGATGACTTTTGGGATCGCTGGGGATTACTATCGGCTATGTTTGAGCGTTTGGAGGCTTGGACGCCCTTCCGAGGACCTGGTCATTTCCCTGATGCAGATATGCTCCCGATTGGAGTTGTCGAGTTTACACGCCCAACCAACTTTACAAAAAAAGAGCAATATACGCTCATGAGCCTCTGGGCTATTGGCCGTTCTCCGCTCATTTTTGGAGGAGATATAACCAAACTGGACAATTTCACAAAACAAATGCTCATCAATCCCGAGATGTTAAAAGTAAACCAGCGAAGTACAAACAATCATCAGGTATCGCGGGATAAAAACCTGATAGTATGGGCTGCAGATGTACCCGATAGCAAAGATAAGTACGTTGCGCTTTTCAATGCACAAAGCGAAGGGGATAACCTTGATTTCAACAACGCTGATTACGCAAGCCCTGTCATCGCAGGCAAGGGGAGCGCTCAAAAAGTAGAGGTTTCAGTAAAAGGCGGAAAGAGACTTGTGTTATTTGTAAAAGACGGAGGCAACGGCGTTAATTGGGATCATGTTGTATGGGGAGAACCAGTTCTGCATGGTTCAAAGGGGGATTTGAAATTGACCGAACTGAAATGGCTCAGCGCAACTTCTGGTTGGCGAGAAGTACACGTTAATCGCACTGTAGATGATCAGCCCATTGTTATTAATGATAAATCTCTCGAAGGAATTGGCGCACATGCAGAGTCGGTAATTATCTATCAATTGCCAGAAGGTTACGAGACGTTTACGTCAACCGGCTACGTTACCCAGGACGAAGGCTCTGTAGTTTTTGGGGTATTGGTTGACAAGGGAGAGGCAGGCCTTCCCGAAACAGCAACTGTGAATGTGAAACTTGAATCATTAGGCATAAAAGGAAAAGTAAAGGTTCGGGATTTATGGAGCCATAAAGATCTTGGAATCTTTGGTGAAAATTTCAGCCGGCAACTGCCACAGCACGGAGCAGGATTATACCGTATAACACCACTTAAATAAAATTTAGAACAACGATGAATATCAGAAAGACAGTATTACAGGTAACAGCTCTTTTTGCTACAGCCGTTGCACAGGCTCAAAACCCGATTATACAAACCATTTATACAGCCGATCCGGCGCCGATGGTATTCAAAGACACCGTTTACCTGTACACCGGGCATGATGAAGATAAATCGACTGTGTTTGTGATGAAAGACTGGCGTTGTTTCACCTCTACCGATATGGTGAACTGGACAGACCGCGGGTCACCCCTATCGCTTAAAACGTTCAGTTGGGCGAAGCAAGATGCCTGGGCCGGGCAATGCATTCCCAGGAATGGGAAGTTTTACTGGTATGTACCGATGACCCATGAAACGATGGGAATGTCAATCGGGGTGGCTGTTTCAGATAGACCTACCGGTCCGTTTAAAGATGCACTTGGAAAACCACTGGTTCACAGCGGTAACGGAGATATTGATCCCACGGTATTTATTGATGACGATGGTCAGGCATATCTCTATTGGGGGAACCCTTATCTCATGTACGTAAAGTTGAACCAGGATATGATCTCTTACGCTGGCGAGATAGTTACAGTGCCGTTGAATAAAGAAGGGTTTAATGTACGATATAAAGATGTTGATAAAAGACCTTCAGCATACGAAGAAGGACCCTGGTTTTACAAACGCAAAAACGGGTACTATATGCATTATGCTGCAGGAGGTGTTCCGGAACATTTGGCTTACTCAACCAGCACAAGTCCGACCGGACCCTGGGTTTACCGCGATACCATTATGCGGATAATTGAAAAGGGAGGCGCTTTTACCAATCATCCAGGTGTGATCGATTATAAAGGCAAATCGTACTTCTTCTATCATAACGGTGCATTGCCAGGTGGCGGAGGTTTTACCCGTTCCGTTTGTCTGGAAGAGTTCCAGTATAATAAAGATGGGAGCATTCCGCGGATAACTCCAACAGCTGAAGGTGTAAAACCTGTTGAACATTTAAATCCATTCATCCGCCAGGAAGCGGAAACTATAGCCTGGGGGCAGGGAATTGAAACCGAACACAGCGCCAACGGCGGAGTGTATGTAACCGAAATCAGCAATGGTGATTTTATCAAAGTACGAAGTGTTGATTTTAGGAAAGGAGCAGGAATATTTCAGGCTAATGTTTCATCAGTATCAGGTGGTTATATCGAAATACATGTAGACAGTCTTGACGGAGAATTATTGGGGTCCTGTGAAATTAAAAATACAGGAGGCTTGCAAAGTTGGACCACCGTTTCAACTAAAGTAAATAAGACAAAGGGTGTTCACGATCTGTACTTTGTTTTTAAAGTCAATCAAGGCGATTTGTTCAATTTCAACTGGTGGAAGTTCGATAAATAAGATCATCTTAATCAATTGAAATTAACCCCTAACAAGTATCCGTTTTTAAAAAATTATGTGTAGAAAAAAAATGTTGTTAAGTACGCTACTTGCTATCTCTTTTTTGGGATATAAAAAAGATGTAGAAGCTCAGACTAATTCGGTTAAACCGAAAGTGGTTAATGAACCACTGGAAGCAAAATTCGAAAATGTTTCGCCGAAACTTAGCTCCAATAATGCGAATCCTTTATTGGATTTTATGTTTACGGCCGACCCAACAGCTGTAGAATACAATGGAAGAATCTATGTGTATGCCACGAATGATCAACAACAGTATGAGAAGGTAGGAAAGGATGGGAGAAACACATACGAGTAAATACGGCAAAGCTGGCGCCATGGAGTCAGAATTCATGCGCGGGCTGTTACTGCCGATTCGGTGAAACCGTTAAGCCTTTCTCTTGGGAGCCAGGCAAGGTGCTGAAGTACAAAAAAAAATAAAAATCAGGTCGGAGGGGCTCCGGCCTGGTTTAAAATATATTTTCACACACACACTGGAAAAAACGCAGTCATTTCGAACCGAAAAAGTAAATTTCATTTTCGAGCTAATTGCCTCGCCTTTCTGCGGAGTAAAAGGGATTCGAACTTTAATTATCGAAAGGAACTTCCCTCAATTGGTTTGAAACCAGTCCAACGTGGCTCAGGGCTTCCTCATGGGTTTTTTTGTGCACCCGCAGCGTTATTTATCCTTCACCTTTTTTCATTTTCCGCAATAAACTCTGGCCAGTAGACTCGTTGTTTTTGTGTTGATTGTAGAAGTTTTCATTATTTTTACCCACCAGTTAAAGATTATTATTTGCCCCCTGATTCGATCCATAATGAAAGGAATTTGCTTCTGCAGATCGCAGATGGCAGTGAAGTAGCTTTTCGGGAGTTATTCGATCACTACCATCGGCGACTGTTCGCCTATTTATATAAGGTCACGCGTTCAAGAGAGTTGGCCGAAGATGCCGTGCAGGATATCTTCCTCAAGATATGGTCCATGAGGCAAAAGCTGCCGGAAATAGAGAACGTCCAGGCCTATCTCCGCCGGATGGCACACAACCAGGCGCTTAAAGGTTTTCAGGCGGTGGCGAGGGAAGGGTTGGTAGAAGGCGAGTTGGCACGTCAGCGATCGGCCCATGGAAGTGCGGATGACGGCCTGCTGTCCAAGGAAATACAGCAGTTTATCAATCGCCTTATAGATCAGCTTACACCGTCCCAGCGCAGGGTATTCCTGTTAAGCCGGGAAGAAGACCTCCCGCAACAGGAAATCGCCGACCGCCTGGGGTTGAACCTTGTCACTGTCAAACGCCACATGGTAGATGCGCTGAAAGCCATCCGGGGCGGCCTTGCCCAAAACTATGGCACACAGGCCGTTGCGCTTTATATAATCTTTCGGTTAAGCGATCATTAAAAAAATATCATTTTTTTCTTCGCCTTCTCCTTCGTTACGGGATCATATCCAGGTAACCTTTCCAAATTTCAAATTTACACCCTTGTACCTATGTCAGAACGATTGACCTATTTAATGGCCCGTTGGCTCGACGGCACCAGTTCCAAAGAGGAGCAGAGGGAGCTTTGGGGATTATCGCTGGAAGCGGCCAACCAGGAACGGCTGAAGGCCGAGCTGGAGGGCGCCTGGAGCGGTGTGACTGATGAGCAAAGTATGTCTGCCGGGAGGATTGATGCGCTATTTGAAAAGATCGGCAGTGACCCTGTCGAAAGGATGGGCGCCGAGCCTCACCAGGAACAATTCATCGGGCGGAAGCGGCCATTCGGGCGACGGATCTTAAGGAGCATGGCTGCGGCGGCGGTCGTCATCCTTGTTATCGGGATCCTGATATGGCGGACGAAATCATCTGTTGAGCAGCCTGTGCCGTCGGTAGTCCAAAATATGACGCATGAGATCCTGCCGGGAGGGAATAAGGCGGTGCTAACACTATCGGATGGCAAGAAGATCGTTCTTGACAGCGCCGCAGACGGCACGCTGACAAAACAGGGCAGCGTCCATATCGTCAAGCTGGGGGACGGGCGTCTGGCGTACGAGGGTAAAGATAGTGTCAGCGCTCTTAATACATTAAGCACGCCCTATGGCGGCATGTATCGCCTGAGATTGCCGGATGGCACAGGGGTATGGCTTAACGCCGCATCCTCTATTACCTATCCTACAGCCTTTGCCGGGCCCAAAAGGAGAGTGCATGTTAAAGGAGAAGTCTATTTCGAAGTGGCGAAAGATGCATCGAAACCCTTTTTCGTCGATGTGAACGGCCATTCGACTATAGAGGTGATGGGAACAGACTTCAATGTGAACGCCTATGAAAATGAAGATATTATCAGCACCACCTTATTACACGGCTCAGTGAAGGTTACTGCCGGCGACAATGGTCACGAGGTCACACTTAGACCGGGGCAGCAAATGCTGATAGATACCGGCACGCGGCAAATCAAAGCGGTGAACTATGTCGACACCGATAAAATTGTAGCATGGAAGAACGGGGCTTTCAATTTCGAAGGTATACCGCTGGAAAGGGCTATGCGGCAACTGGCAAGATGGTATAATTTGCAGATCACCTATGAACAACCTGTCCGGGCAATTCAGTTCGGTGGCACGCTGAAAAGGAATCTGCCTCTTTCCGACGTATTGCATTTTCTTGAAGGAGCGGGTCTTCATTACAGACTGGAGGATAACAACCGGGTAGTGATCTTAAAGTAAAATAAAAACCGGAGATGCTGCGAACATCTCCGGCGAGAATTTGATCAACGAATAAGGACATTTTTCAATCGAAGACAGCTGCTTATTAATTAACCAAACTTAGGTGAAGTTATGGAATTTTCTGCTCTAAACCAGCCGAATGGGATCGGTATGTCCCCCAACGAACAATCCGGGCCCCGGCTACTAACCAAAACACTGTTAGCTATGAAACTAACAATCGTTCTTCTGACTGCGGTCATTTTCAGCGCACATGGATCCGGTGTAGCGCAGTCCGTTACGCTGGCCGCGCAAAAAATGCCTTTGCAATCGGTGTTCAAGGTCATTGAAAAGCAAACGGGCTACAGCATTTTTTACAATGATGAACATATCAAAAACGCCGGCCCGGTGACAGTGGATGTGCATGAAATGCCATTACAGGATTTTCTGGGGCTCATACTCAAGCAGGACAATCTTACCTTCGAGATCTCCCGGGACAATATCCTTATCAAAAAAGAGATACCGGCCACAGCCGTATCGGACCCGAAGAAACCGATCAAGATCACCGGCACAGTAACAGGAAGCAATAACCAGCCATTAGCAGGCGCTACCGTCCAGGTAAAAGAACAAAAGACCAGCACCGTTACCGACGCCAGGGGAAATTTTCAGCTCACTGTGGACCAGAGCGTCACGATCGTGATCAGCTATGTCGGCTATCAGCAGCAGGAAATAAAGATCAATAACAGCCAGACCATCAACATAAAATTGGAGGCTACGGAGCAAATGCTGGGGAATGCGGATGTGGTGACCAACGGTTACCAGGTGCTGTCGAAAGAACGCAGCGCCGGCGCTTATTCCAAACCGGATATGCTGACCATTGCCACCCGCTCCAGCAGCCCGAATATTTTGCAAAGGCTTGACGGGCTGGTACCCGGGCTGGTGATCAACAATACACCCAACGCTGAACCTTTGCTGATCCGGGGCCTCACCTCGGTGAACTCCACCAAATCACCTTTGATCATTGTGGACGGCGTTGAATTGCCCAGCAACAATACCAACCCTGATGCCCTGACCAATGTGCTGAACAGCAGCAACCCGATAGCCAATATCAATCCACAGGATATTGCGGACATCACCGTTCTTAAGGACGCTTCGGCCGCCTCGATCTGGGGAGCCAAGGCGGCCAACGGTGTGATCGTCATCACCACGAAAAAAGGCAGGGCCGGGGAGAACTTAAAGGTAGAATATGACGGATACTATATTTTCCAGGGCCGGCCGGACCGGGGCTATATTCCCAAGTTGAACAGCCAGCAATATATCACTGCTGCAAAAGAGATCTTTCCCGAATATGCGTCTTTCAATACATGGGGTTCGGTTCAATCCATAGCCCCGGTGCCTCCACATCTGCAGGTACAATATGACCGGTACCGGGGGCTGATCACGCATGCGCAGGCCGATAAATCGCTGGATAGCCTGGCGGGCATCTCCAACAACGGCGATATTTCCGACATTTTTTACAGCCGTGCTGCCACTACGAATCACACCGTATCGATCTCTGGAGGGACCCGGGTCTATTCCTACTACGGATCGTTGAGCTATACGGGGGTTCAGAATAATATACCCGGCCAAAAGAACAATAGCTATAAGATCAATCTCAGGCAGGATATCAACGTGAATACGAGGGTGCAGCTGTCCTTCATCACGGACCTTACGAATACAGTTACCAGTGGGAATGCCATCGGCATTACAAACGGAATAGCCGTCCCCGACGTGTCGCTTGTGCCCTATCAGCGTATGCGGGATGCCAATGGCAATCCATTGACCGTGAACTTTATGGGTAATTACAGCGATTCTCTCCGTCAGGACTACCAGGCCAGAAGCAGGATCAATCTCGATTATGTGCCGTTGAACGAGATCAATGCCGGGTATTTCAAAGGAAATGTGCTATCGGGCAGGATCGTGGGAGCGGCCAAAGTAACCCTGTTGAAGAGCCTCCGTTTTGAAGGCACCTATGGCTATTCCACGATGTCCTCGAATACAAGGACCGTACTGAACCAGGGAAGCTATGGTGTAAGGAGCGAGCTGCTGAACTTCACGCAGGCGCCAACCACGGGCACCGTTCCGAAGTACTGGTTGCCTGCCACAGGCGGCAGGCTGACGGAAAACAATGCCATGCAAAAGAACTGGACTGTCAGGAATCAGCTGATTTTCGACCAGGCCTGGAAGGAACATCAACTGACCGTACTGGCGGGGCAGGAAGCCACCAGCATTACACCCGTGGCTACGCAGGTGATCTACCGGGGGTGGGACGACCAGCTCCAGCTGTCCCGTCCGGTGAATTACGACACATTGGCCAAAGGCATTTCCGGAACAGTTCCCGGTCTGCCAGGTGTATTGCCCAATAATTTAAGCGGAGGTGAAGGGATCATCACCCGGACAAGCTCCTATTATTCCAATCTCAGCTATGCTTATCTGAGCAAATATGTGTTAAATGCCAGCTGGAGAATCGACAAGAGCAATTTGTTCGGATTCGACCAGTCTGCGCAAAACCGGCCTGTATGGAGTGTGGGCGGTAAGTGGATGCTGGCCCGTGAGAATTTTATGAGACAGGTGGCATGGCTGGACAGACTGGATGTGCGGTTGACCTACGGTATCACCGGAAATGCGCCAACACCGGGTACGGCGGCCTCTTTCGACATCCTGCTTGCCCAAACGAATGTGAACTATGTCAATCAAACGGGGTACGTCATCTCAACGCCGGCGAATAATAAACTTACCTGGGAGGGCACGTCGGTTTATAATACCGGGGTTGACTTTTCGTTCATGGGCGGGCGTTTAGCCGGGTCTATCGATGCCTACCTGAAAAAGACCCATGACCTGATCGGGCCTTTGAAAACGGCGCCCCTGACGGGATATGCCACTGTGACGGGCAATTTTGGCGACCTGGAGAACAAAGGCATCGAGCTTCTTTTGAATTCACTCAATGTCGTGTCAAAAAATTTCTTCTGGCGGACGACGCTAACCTTTGGCTATAACCGAAACAAGATCACACAGCTGGCGGTGAGCACACCTATTACCACCGGGGTAGGTATGATCGCTACGAACAGAACAGCGCCTTTCTTTGTCGACCGGCCGGCGTATACCGTGTTTGCCTATAATTATGCCGGCCTGAATTCGGCCGGAGACCCACAGATCAGGCAGGTGGACGGAAAACTCACGGCTGCCGCCACAGCTTCAACAGCCAAGGATGTATTGTATATGGGGAGCTCGCAGCCGTCATGGACCGGCGGTCTGTTCAATACCCTTCTATATAAAAGGTTCCAATTAGGGATCAATATCACCTATAACATGGGGCATGTGCTGTTCCGCGACGCCAATACGTTCTGGAGCGGGGTGATGTATGACAATTCCATGAGCAGCGAATTTGCCAACCGGTGGAAGGCTGCCGGGGATGAGGCAAGGACCAATATACCAAGGTTCGCCGGTTCCAACGCCATTGCCAACAACCGTAATACGGGCTATTACCAGTATGCAAACACCAATGTATTCGATGCTTCTTATGCAAAGATCCGGGAGATCACCCTGTCCTATAACCTGGGGCCGGACATCGTCCGCCGGCTTCGTGCCGAAGGCGTCAATTTCCGGGTGCAGGTGTCGAACCTCCTGCTCTGGAAGGCCAATCACCTGGGGATCGATCCTGAATTCCAAAGTGTGACGGGAGTGCGATCCATGCGCACCGGTCAGGGGGCCATTACTATCGGCGCACATATTACGCTTTAACCAAACAACCATTACAGTTATGAAAGTTCTATATAAATACCTGCTTATTCCCGCACTATCCGTACTGGTCCTGTCACAGGAATCCTGCAAAAAGGATTTTTTGGAGATACAACCGAAGGGATATACCATTGCAAAGACCACGTCGGACTACGAGCAGCTACTGAATGCGACTTATCTATCGACCTCTTTCACTGCATCCGGTTACCTGGCCGACGATATGGCTGCACAGGAGATGTACCTGGACGGCGCACTGCTTCGTGCGCAGCGGCTGTTTAAGTTCTCAGATTCCGTGTACCTGCCGGATGAATTACCGACGGAACTAGCCGATTCCCTGTCCTATATTCAGCGGTTATATATTTTCAACAAGGTGATCAACGAGGTCATGCAATCCCAAAACGGCACCGATCAGCAAAAACTAGCCTTGCAGGCGGAAGCAAAAGTCGGCAGGGCTGTCTGCCTGCTGTCATTTTTGAATGATTTCTCCAAACCCTATAATGCTGCTACCGCCGACAAGGACCTGGGCGTTCCTATCATAACAAAGGCGGATGTAACTCAAACCCAATTTGTAAGGGCGACTATCAAGGAAGGATATGATTTTATGATAAAGGACCTGACGGACGCCCTACCCTACCTGGGAGAGGTTGTCAACCGCCGGAAATTCTCCAGGGCGGCAGCGGAATTCTATCTGGGCCGCATTTATCTGTACATGGCGGATTTTGCCAATGCGCGGAACCATATAGACGGCGCCTTTGCTGCGCTGGCAGGTTCAGCCATTCCCCTGGAGCTGTATGACTATAATGTAGTGCTGGACCCTAATTCGGCCGATACCTGGTATCCGGATGTTATCTTTCTACTTGCAAACAAACCGCTTGCCGCGAACGATCGGCAGATCATCTATAACATTACTTCCAGCACATTCTTTTTCAACTCCGCCAATACTTTTGTGACCAGTCCGCAAACGGCGGCCCTGTATGATCCATCGGACAAACGCCTGAACCTGTACTCCAATACTGAACTATTCGGCGATTTTGAGTTTCCCAAAGGAATGCGCCGGTACTCAGCCGGTTTCACCCAGGACATCGGCCCTTCTTTGCCAGACCTGTACCTGATGCGTGCCGAGCTTAAGGCGCGGGCAAACGATCTGGCCGGCGCCCAGGCGGACGTCGAGTTTCTCAGGAATAACCGAATGCCGGCGAATATAGCTGTTGTGCCCTCGAATATTGCATCCGATCAAACAGCTCTCGTGAAATTTATCCTGGATGAGCGTATCAGGGAATTTGCCACCAGCGGTCTGCGCTGGTTGGATCAGCGGAGATTGTCCGTTGATCCATTGTATAGCAATACGGTCAGGTATACCCATGAGATATATGATGCAGACGGCAACGTAGTAGCGACGTATACACTAAGGCCGGAGAGATTTGCATTAAAATTCGGGCAGCGTATGCTCAATGAGAATAAAGGCCTCGTAGAAAATCCATAAGAACAAAACTTAATACCCGTTTAATATGATGAAAAAAATAATCCTGCTGCTGCTGATCTCCACTCCTGTGTTCGCACAGCAATCGAAATCAGAAAAGGAAAAATTTCAAGCTTTCTATAAGCTTGCGAGCGTGGAAAACCAGGAAAAGCAATATAATGAAATGGTGAAAGCAAATCCCATCGACCCGGCCAAACCATCCATGTACGAGGAATACCGCGCCCAACTGGCCACCGGATGGCTTAGCACCGGAAATTTTGAGCGTTACTGGTACTATAAGAACACCCATCCGAAATTCAATCCGCTTCAGTTCCTCTATCTCAGCTATGCCCTGGACCATCTGCTCGATGAAGACAAAAACATGGCGGAGTTGGAAAAAGTATCAAAAGGGATACTGGATGATCTTCAAAACGGGGTATTGAGCGATGGCATGGGCAGGACACAACCGATAATGGAGGTCAATGCGGCGGCCAACGCCAAACTGGGACATACGGAAGCCGCGCTGGAAATGATAGCGAAATCCTCGCAGGTCAAGGATAATATGCGCGACATGCGCTACTTCAAGGACCAAAAAGCCAGCTACATCAACCGTTACGGAATAGTGATGCTTGCCGCCGGCAAGTACCAGGCAGCATTCGACACCCTGAGTAAGGCTTTCAAAGACGCCGAGTCGAATCCCGCGATGGTCAAGACCTTCATGCAGGCGTATAAAAAATGGAAGGGGACGGAAAAAGGTTTCGAACAATACCTCAAATCCCTCCAGGAAGAAGCCTACCGCGAATGTTATGCAGAAGTAGAAAAAATGTATATCGCGGCTCCCACAACGACGTTGGAAGGGACATTTCCAAAGCGCAAACCAGAAGACGAACCAATGACGCTTTTCCGCGCCAAACAACCAGTAAAAGAGATCTCGATGGTCGACCTGAATGGCAGGACCGTGAAATTTGGTGACTATAAGGGAAAGGTGCTGGCGTTGGATTTCTGGTCTACGGGATGCACACCCTGTGTTGCCGCATTCGCCGGATTTGACCGTGCCGTCGCCGACTACAAAAAAGATATATTTCAATTGTTTGTCGTCGATCTCTTTGAAGACGAAGCTACCGTAAAATCTTTTGTAGCAAAAAAGGGTATCAGACTCGATGTTTTGCGGGATGAAGAAAATAAGGCTTATGATGTTCAGGGGACGCCTACGAAAATTATTTTTGACCCTTTGGGCAATATCAGGTTCTACAGCTCCGGATATGCCGGTTCAACAGACAGGGAATATTACAAATTGAAATCTATGGTGGAGATCACCAAAGCAAGATATAAAGGATAATGATGTATGAAAGCATTAATCTGTTTGGTATTCATGAGCCTTGCGGCTGCCACGGGGCGTGCGCAGGGCAACCAGCCCGTCTCCTGGAAATTCTCCAGTGAGGCGAGGGCACCGCTGACCTACAAGATAAATTTCGTGGCGTCCATCAAAGAGCCCTTTCATATTTATCCCCAATTATTTAGCGGTGGCATAGGGATGCCTACTACTATTTCGATCGAAGAAAATGCCAACCTTGAATTGATAGGAGAGGTCGAGGAAAAAGGTGTCGAGCCGTCCAACGGGGAAACACCGGCTTTTTATGCAAAGGGCGTTACGTTCTCGCAAACGATCCGCCTGAAATCGGATGAAAAGACAACACTGGGTTTCCGGATCAGATTCATGGCCTGCAACGATCAAATGTGCTTGCCTCCGTCATCTAAGCACTATACATTGGTCTTAAATGATAAAAATGCAGGCTCCGCCGGAGCAGATGACGAAAAGGCCGGGACTGTGCCGGAGAAGACAGCAGCCGTATTGAAATATGAAGATTTTGAAATGCCTGATGCGGAAGGAAAGAAAATTTCTACGGCAGCCATCACAGCCGGCAACAAGTATACATTTATCGATTTCTGGGCCAGCTGGTGCGGACCCTGCAGAGCCATGGGACGAGCACTTGTACCGCTGTATAAAAAGTACCGTGACCAGGGTTTCGGCGTCATCGGCATTTCGCTGGACATAGATGCCACACCCTGGAAAAAGGCGATCGCGGCCGACGGCTACACCTGGTGCAATCTCAGTGATCTGAAAGGTTTTGATTCTCCTATCATTAAAAAATTTGGCATTAACGCTATCCCCAGGAACATCGTGGTCAATGACAAGGGTGTCATTGTGGCAATGAACCTCCACGGGAATGAATTGGAAGCGAAATTGGCGGAACTATTTAAATAAATAATGATGAAAAAAATAACCATAGCAGGCTTATCAATTATACAACTGACTGCGTTTGGTCAGATCAGCAATAAGTTTATCGTCACCGGCAGGTACGGCAACTTTCATTCACCCGCAAAGGCCTATCTCGAATACAAAATGAATGGCAAATCCATTCTCGATTCTGTCATATTGATCGGAGGGCGTTTCAAATTCACCGGAAAAGCGTCGTCCGCCCCGGTGCCGGCCGAACTGACCTTCGATACCACAGGCGCTGACCGGACTAAGAGCCTGGAACAAAGAACGATCTATCTCGAACCGGGCACTATCACGTTCAGAATGAAGGGCCCCACTGTGCTGGATGCGCAGATCACCGGCACCCCCGCCAACAATGACGATAACGATCTAAACAATGTTTTGAATGCGGCCTGCGAAGATTTCTCCGGCGAAGATAAAATGATCCTGGAGGGCAAGATCCCACCGCAGTCCGCACCCGATTTTGAGGCAAGGATGGAGCGGTTCCGGAAAAGATACAGCGATGCAACGCTGGGTGCTTATGTGAAGTTTATAAAATCACACCCAGCGTCAAAGCTAAGCCTGCAGCTGTTCCCTAAAGTCGCCTATGAGCAGCCTTATGAAATAGTCAGGCCCTTATTCGATGGGTTATCCGCAGGGATAAAAGGCAGTAAAGAAGGTAAAAATATGGCAGAGAAGCTCGAAAAGTTACGAATGACAGCCATCGGGCAACCGGCACCCGACTTCGAGATACCGGATACTACGGGTACAATGGTTAAGCTTTCCTCTTTCCGGGGCAAGTATGTACTGCTTGACTTCTGGGCTTCCTGGTGCGGTCCCTGCCGGGCAGAGAACCCCCATCTTGTCAAAACGTTTAACAAATACAAAGATCAGAATTTCACGATTGTCGGTGTATCACTCGACAAAGCCAACAGCAGAGCGCTCTGGCTAGGGGCCATTAAAAGCGACGGACTTCCCTGGCTCCAGCTTTCCGATCTGAAGTTCTGGGATGGTATAGCGGTAAAAACTTACGGTGTCCAGGCAATTCCCCAGAACTTCCTCATCGATCCCAATGGGATCATTGTTGGAAGGACTTTAATGGGTAAGGCGTTAGATGCCAGGTTAAGCGAAATTTTCGACGCTGCGGGTAAAGTCAATTAAGACTCCCATAAATACAGGTAAGAACGGTTCAGGGGAGAAAACCCGAACGTCCTGAAAGTATACAATGAATACAAAGACAAAAATTTCACCGTGGTAGGCATTTCGCTGGATGATAAGGCCGATAGGTCCCGATGGAAAGATTGTGGCTAAAGATTTGCACGGCGAAGCATTGCACTCCAAATTAGCCGAATTATTGAAATAAGAGGTGTTATTATGAAACCTTTTTTCTTTATCCGTTATGCCGGCCGATATCAGAAGGTCAGCTTTGCCGATATTCTCTATATCGAAGCCTGTAAGAACTATTGCAGGATCGTCATGCATAACAGAGTCTATATGATTCTGATTGCACTGAAAAAACTGGAAGCGCTTCTGCCTGCAAAGGATTTTTGCAGGGTGCATCGTTCTTACGTTATATCTATGGATAAGTTGATGGCCTTTGATCACGAACGAGCAGAATTACCTGGCCATACAATTCCGATAGGCGAACAGTTCCGGCAGGCCCTGCCTAGACGCGTACTGATACTGCAGCGGGAAACGACATGCTCCGAAGCCCATGGAGCAAGCTTTTTGGAGGCGGAGACTCTTTAATACTTTTCGGCAACCTATCGATGGAAGATATATCCGTTCGCTATATCAAATGGTGATTCCCTGCAGCAGCATTTTTGTGTGTCTGGGCGCGTGTCTTTTATGTGTCAGAAATAGGCGAGAAAGCGTAAATAAGCGGGGAAAACAGGGCATATAGAAATAAAAAAAGCCTTGTAAGCCAGGAGAAAATTATTTTTTATGGTAAATTGCTGATGAAGGGTTTTATAAACCTTAATTAAAATGAAAACTGATATACTGTATACTCATATCTGCTCTTATGTTCAAATATCCAGAGATGAGTTTGAGCTCTTTTTTAACCTGTTTAAACCGGTTTATTTAAAAAAGGGTGAGTTCCATTACAAAGCTGGTAAAGTTCCTAAGTATTGGTCGTTTATTTTAAAAGGCTGCTTGCGTGAATATTGGGTCGATGCCCAGGGCAATGAGAAAATTTTCCAATTTTATGAGGAGAATACATGGGTTGGCCAGGTCGAAAGCATGATTACGCAAAAGCCGACGGATATGAACCTGCAGGCACTTGAGGATTGCGAGTTATTGTGTATAACAGGAGATGATATGTGTAACGCTGTAAAGACACCCTGGATTCAGCACTACACAATTCAGAAGAGTTTTGCTGATAATGCCGCTATAATGGAAAATCTCAACCGAATTAAATCATCAACACCCGAAGTGTTGTATTTGGAAATTCTCAAGGAAAGACCATCCTTATTGCTGCGCGTTCCACAGCATTACATTGCAAACTTTCTTGGCATCCGGAAAGAAACGCTAAGCAGGGTTAGAAAAAGAGTTACCCGCTTATGATTTGTTGATCCAAGTCAACAATATCCATTTTCCGTTCCAGTAATTTTACAGCGAAAAACGATCACGTCAATGTTATCGATGTTCCTGCGCTTTATAAGTGCGGCCTAATAGATCATTGAGCGACTGACCATTTTTCGAATAGGAAAGGTTTAAGAAAAATATCAAATGTATGAAAAAAATACTCTATAACGAATACGGCAGTGTCGACGGTTTACATTCCGTGGAGGTAAATAAGCCAATTCCCGATAAGCAACAAATTTTGATTAAAGTAAAGGCTGTTTCTATTAATCCTATTGACTGGAAGATTTTAATGGGTGAGGTCAAACTGATGTCAGGCAAGAAATTTCCAAAATCTGTTGGCTGCGACTTCTCCGGGACAATAGAAAGTATAGGCCTGGACATCCAAAAATTTGAAGTAGGGGATGATGTGTTTGGCGTAATAAATCCTTTTAAGGAGGGTGTCCTTGGAGAATACATCCTGGTGAATGAAAAAGAAATTGCTAAGAAACCTGCGGATCTGTCATTTGAGCAGGCTGCTGCAATACCAACGGTCGGCCAATCAGCGTTACAGATGCTCACTAAAAACATTAATGGCATCAAAGGGAAGGAAATTTTGATAAATGGTGCATCTGCTGGAGTAGGTATGTTTGCTATACAGATTGCTAAAAGACATGGAGCGATTGTAACGGCTGTTTCAAGCGCAAAAGGACATCCTTTGTTAAAAAAATGGGGTAGTGATTATGTGATTGATTACAACAAAGAAGAAGTGACAAGTTTAAAGAAGCAGTTTGATGTTATCATTGAACTCTCTGCAAAATTATCTTTCAGGCAAGCTAAAAAATTGATGAAGCCTGAATCAACTTATTTTACCGTAACTCCTTCGCTATGGAATTTTGTACACTCATTTTCAAATAATATTGTATCTGGAAAGAAATATAAAATCCTTTTAATGAAATCTGATACAGAAAGTTTAAATCGCTTGGCAAATGATGCATTAAAAGGTATCGATATCCACATTAGCAAGACCTATCCAATGTCAGATTATAAGGAAGCTTATAAAACTATGATCAAAGAGGGGGCTTTAGGTAAAGTCGTTTTTAATATCCCGTCTTAAAATGTTCGTTTATTTGGTGAAAATTATCAATTCAATGATTTTCGGTATTCATTGGGTGAATGACCAACATGCTGTTTAAAAAAACGGGTAAAATGTGAGGGATATTTAAAGCCAAGCTTGTAAGCAACCTCGCTTACCGATTTGCTGATATCAAGTATCTGTTCTTTTGCGGCATCAATCAGTTTTAGCTGTATGTACTCTTGTGCTGATTTTCCAGTTTCTTTTTTTACCAGATCTCCGAAATATTTTGGGGATAGATTGAGCTGGGCTGCACAATACGAAACGGAAGGCAATCCCAGGGTTTGCAGCTTTTCCGATTGGAAGTAGTCGTTCAATAATCCCTCAAATCCAGTCAATGCATCTTTATGAACATATTCTCTTGTGAGAAACTGCCGGTCATAAAACCGAACAGAATAATTGAGGAACATTTCGATGTTACTGACGATCAAATTTCTGCTGTGCTTATCAATAGGGTGAGCTAATTCATACCGGATCTTATTAAAACACTCCAGCACAATTTCTCTTTCTGCATCAGATAAGTGAAGCGCTTCATTGACATCGTAGGAGAAAAAGCTGTATTCGTTAATGCATTTGCCAAGATGGGTTCCACGGATTAAATCGGGATGAAAGAATAATCCCCAGCCTGTTGGCTGTATCATGTTTTCACTTTCATCAAAACCAAATACTTGCCCGGGTGCAATGAAAAGAAGCGTTCCCTCTTCGTAATCATAATGATTGCGGCCATATTTTAGCTCCCCGCACTTCTCGTCTTTTAAAAAAATCATGTATATGTCGGAAATATAACGTGCCTCCTTCACAGGCTTCGACAACGACTGGTCAAGAACACTTACCAAAGGATGCAGGGTCTTCTGCCCCCGGTCGTTATTGACCTGGGTCACACTTTCAATTCTGAGGGGATTTCCCATGACTTCGGTTATTTGAAGTGAATTTAGATTAAGTATTGCAAAAAAGCTTACAGAAGTACTCCCGAGTAGAAATAGTGGTAAGAGAAACAGGAATCTGTATAACTACCCAATACAAAAGTATAAAGAACTTCGCCCGTGAGAAATGAAAAAATTACCATCAATAGCGTTAGGTACCTGGTCCTGGGGAACAGGCTTTGCAGGAGGCGACCAGGTTTTCGGTAACAACCTTAACGCCAGGGATTTAAAGCAGGTGTTTGATACGGCTATGAAGGCAGGGTTTAACCTGTGGGATACTGCCGCGGCTTATGGTATGGGCTCATCCGAATCTATTTTAGGTGAATTTGTAAAACAATACCCCCGCGAGGACATCCTATTATCTACCAAGTTCACACCGCAAATGGCAGGGTCTTCTAAAAACCCTGTTGAGGAAATGTTGAATGGCAGTTTGGAGCGTTTGAGAACGGACTATATCGACATTTACTGGATTCATAACCCTACGGATGTTAATAAATGGACTCCTGACCTGATTTCTGCCGTACAAAACCATTACAGCCTTTTATACCGCTCCTCTGAAGATGCCGGGGTAATTGACTATTGCAAAACTCAAAACGTCACTTTCTTTGCTTACATGGTGCTGGAACAAGGCACACTGTCCGGAAAATATAGCACCCGGCACCCGCTTCCTGAAGGTAGCGGCAGAGCAAACACCTATAATAAAGTACTTCCGAAATTAGAAGAATTAACCGATGCAATGAAAGTAATTGGCGACAGTAAAAATGCTTCTGTTGCCCAGGTTGCCATTGCGTGGGCCATTGCTAAAAACACCTTACCTATTATCGGAGTAACCAAAACCTCTCAAATTGAAGATGCTTTAAACGCAACTAAAATTATTTTATCCAATCAGGAAATAGAAAAAATAGAGGCATTGGGTGAAAAAGCGGGGGTTGATACCCAGGGTGCCTGGGAAAAATCAATGATATAATCGTACAATCTAAAATCAAAAAGGTTATTAAAAACATTAAATGAAAGAAGAAACTACATTTAAAAACAAAAATCTGAAGATTGCAGCGGAAATGCACCTGCCGGAGGATTTTACTGAAACAGGAAAATATCCTGCCATTGTATGTATCCACCCAGCCGGCGGCGTTAAAGAACAGACCATCGGGATGTATGCCTCACGTCTGGCAGAATATGGATTTGTAGTATTAACGTTTGATGCTTCATACCAGGGAGCAAGTGAAGGTGAGCCCCGTTATCTGGAAGACCCTACTGCCAGGGTGGAAGATGCCCGCGCCGGCGCTGATTATTTATCAACGCTCCCTTACATTGATCCCGACCGCCTGGGTGTATTTGGAATTTGTGCAGGTGGTGGTTACGCCATCAGTGTGGCACAAACAGAGCATCGGTTTAAAGCAGTAGCCACAGTGAGTGCTGCGCCTATGGGGGAAGGGTTCAGAAACTTTCTTGGGAATGAAACACCCCTTCTGTGTTGTTGGATATGCTAAAAAATGTGGGTGAACAGCGTGCCGCAGAAGCAAATGGCGGAGAACTGCTGTACATGCATTGGGTGCCTGATACAAAAGAAGAGATTAATGAACAAACGCCCGATCTATGGAGAGAAGGGCATGACTATTATAAAAAAACGAGAGGGCAGCACCCAAATTCAGTGAACAAATATTTATTTACAGGTACAGACAGAATGATAGCCTTCTCGGCCTTTGATCAAATAAGCACACTGCTTACACAACCCATTTTATTAATTGCCGGAAGCAAGGCAGATACCCGACTGTTCAGCGAACAGGCATACAGCCTCGCAAAAGGAAAAAAAGAATTATTCATTGTAGAAGGTGCAAGTCACATCGCTCTTTACGACATACCTAAATATGTAAATCAGATTGTCCCAAAGCTGGTTAATTTTTTTCAGGCGCTGTAATAATTGCCATATATATTAAAAATAAATGAAATGAACCAGGGAAAAGGATCAAAAAAAGTCTTGTTCGTAGTAACAAGCTGTAATGTAAAAGGAGCTACAGGCATTCCAACAGGATTTAACCTGAGTGAAGTTACACATCCATTGGAAAAATTAGAAGCAAGCGGTGTTGTTGTTGATATTGCATCGATAAAAGGCGGAGAAGCTCCTTTAGATGGGTTAGAGGATTTCAACGATCCGGTTAATGCCAAATATTGGGCAGAAGCTGATTTTCGTAAAGCTATCGCAAATACCCTGAAATTAGATGATGTAAGAGCTTCAGACTATGACGCCATATTCTTTGCAGGTGGTCACGGAACCATGTGGGATTTTGCTGATAGCCCCGCAATCTTAAAGTTAGTACCGGAATTTTATGAGTCTGGGAAAATTGTTTCGGCAGTTTGCCACGGCCCCGCAGGTTTGGTAAATGTAAAACTAAGCGATGGCTCATATTTGATCTCGGGCAAAAATGTGGCAGCTTTTACCAATGGTGAGGAGGAGGAAGTGCAATCAACCGACGTAGTTCCATTCCTGCTGCAAGATGCTTTAATTAAGCACGGCGCTGTTTACAAGCATGCCCCCAACTGGAACAATAACATCGCTATTGATGGCAGTTTGATCACGGCCCAAAATCCCCAATCTGCCGCCAGTGTAGGTGAAGCCATTGTAAAAATGCTTAAAATTAACAGTACCGGGGCAACGGCACCTAAACCTGCATTTTCAAGTGCTGATGTAAGTAGTGTTTCTCCTGCATTAGGCAAGTATATTGCCGAAAAACTAGTAGGTGAAGTTTGGGAACGTCCGGGTTTGTCAAGGCATGACCGTTGCATAGTTACTTTATCATGCCTGATAGCAAGAAACCAAAACAATGCAATGCCTCATTATTTTATTAAAGCGCTGAACAATGGTATTGCACCAGGTGAACTTTCGGAAATTATTTCTCATCTTGCTTTCTATTCAGGGGTTCCTAATGCCATGTCGGCTGTGGCGGTTGCAAAAGATGTATTTGAAAACTATGGAATATCACAAGCAGAATTACCTTCAACCGACCCATTGATGCTTGATAAAAAAGAGGCTTTACCAGGCGATGAAAACAGGGTGGCTTTTATAGCACAAAACATTGCTCCAATATCAGAAGGCTTTGCTAAATACACCAATGAGTTATTGTACGGCGAAGTTTGGCTGCGTGCTGGATTGTCATCCAGAAGCAGAAGCCTGGCAACGGTATGTGCAATGATTGCAGCCGGGGACATCCAATTTCTGGGAATGTATATGGGCAGGGCTGTTGAGCACGGCATTACCAGACAGGAAATGGGTGAAGCATTGACTCAATTGGCATTTTATGCAGGTTGGCCAAAAATGGTTTCTGCCTCATTGGTTGTCAAAGAGGTATATGACGGTGCAGGAAAATAATCTCTTTCGATAGCGCCGATCCCCTTAAAAGGAGTTTGGGACTAAGATCCCAGGCTCCTTTTTTTAAAACAGTACTTTATTAGGATTAGCCTGATTCAAATCAGAACAATAAAAGTATGAGGCCGTTAAAGAAAATAATTACCATTGAGGAGCACTTTATTCTGAAAAACATCTCTCAAAAAGTATTAGCATTCAATGCTAAACAAAATGGCGGGATGGTGCCTAACGACACGGTGCAAAAGGGGTTAATGGCAATGGTGCTGCCAACCAGCGATGATATTGAAGATGTTGGTGAACGGCGGATAAAATTTATGGATGAAAGCGGCATCGATGTTCAAGTGCTCTCGTATGGTGCCGGGAGCCCTCAAAATATAACAGACAAAACCTTAGCTATTGAACTCTGTCAGGAAGCCAATAATGAATTAGCTAATCTGATAACACTGTACCCGGCAAGGTTTGCAGGCTTTGCCATTTTGCCCCTTACGGATCCAATTGCGGCCGGTGAAGAATTGAACAGAGCTGTGAAAGAATTAGGCCTTAAAGGAGCAATGCTTTCAGGAACTTTTAACGGTCTTTTTTTTGATGAGCCTGAATTTTTACCCATTTTCTCCAAAGCACAAGAATTAAAGGCGCCTTTGTATATGCACCCAGCCGTTATTCCAAAGGATATTGCTGAACATTATTATCAAAGTAGTAATTGGCCTGCCGTTGCAGGCGCTATGTTTGCATCGGCTGGTTATGGCTGGCATTTAGATTCAGGAATTGCAATTGTCCGGTTAATTGCTTCAGGTATTTTTGACCAATTACCCGATCTAAAGCTAATTTCAGGACATTGGGGCGAATTGGTTCCTTTTTTCCTGAATCGCTTAGACGATCAATTAAGCAAGACCTTAAAATTAGACCGGAAAATTTCCGACTATTATAAAGGCAGTATTTACATTACACCAAGCGGGCTTTTTTCTAAGGCTCAGCTTAAATATGTGATTGACGAACTGGGGGCAGACAAAATTATTTATTCGGGTGATTATCCCTTTTTGATAGATAGAAACACCAGAAGATTTCTTGAAACCGCCCCTGTTTCACTAGAGGCCAAAGAAAAGATCGGCTATAAGAATGCCGAAAAATTGTTGGGTTTATAGACTGCTGTTTTTATGATATTTGGAATCGCCCCTGCCTTGCAATTGCCGCTGATATCCATAGTTAGAAATGTTCGGAATAATGGTAAGAAAAAAAGGAATCCGTATAACAGTCTTGAGCAGAAGTATCAAGAGCTTTGTTCCTCGATACGAGTATTCAATTATTGCAGCTGTGAAAGACTCATTGAATTAAAATAAAAGTCCATTAGAAACATTGAATAATAAAAAAAACCAATGAAATTATCAAACAGCAAAATATTGATCACCGGCGGAGCTACCGGCATCGGTCTGGGATTGACTGAAAGATTTATTCAGGAAAATAACCAGGTAATTATTTGTGGCAGAAGGAAAGAAGTACTAAAAGAAGTGTCTAACAAATTTCCTGCAGTAATTACAAAGGTTTGCGACTTATCGGAGGAATCCGGGCGTTCGGAACTTTATCACTGGATAGCTGAACACCACAGTGATTTGAACGTATTGATAAACAATGCAGGTATTCAAAACTGGGTTGATATTTCAGATAATAGCTTTTATGAAAGAGCGAAAAACGAAATTGAAATAAATGTTATAGCTCCCTTACATTTGACTTCACTCTTCACTGAACTCAAATCTTTGGAAACAGTCATAAATGTAACTTCCGGGTTGGCATTTGTGCCCCTTACAAAAGTACCCGTTTATTGCGCCACAAAATCTTTTTTTCACTCGTTTACCCTTTCATTAAGATATTTGCTAAAATCAAAAAATATAGAGATCATTGAATTGATCCCACCAGCACTCAACACTGACCTGGGCGGCAAAGGGTTGCACAGTGAGCATCCTTCTGTAGGTGATTTCATTGAGGCAATATTTCAACAACTGGAAGAAGGTAAAAATGAATTGACTTTTGGATATAGCGAAATGCTTTCGAAAGCAACACCAGCTGAAATACAGGGAATGTTCAAAAGAATGAACCCATAGGAAGGGTGAAAGGCCTGTATATAAACGCTGGTCAACTATGAATCAAACAATGATCTGCGCATTTCGCGGTTTCCCGCATAGCCTCAACGGCATCACCACTTTTATGTTTGTATTGGAGGAACGGAAATCGAAGGGTATTCACGACCTGGAAGGACAGTTACAAGCGCACCTTGGCATTGGGATAAATGTCGGGCTTAAGAAAGGGCAACTGGAACAGGCTTTTGCCTTATTGGAAAGCAGCATCGGAAAACAGCAAGCAGATGCTGCTCGCACAGTACTGACTAACCTCAAGGTAACTAAATAAAGATTACACAGGATATATGAAAATCAGCAATCATCTTTACAGAACGACAGTTAGGGCATCATTAAGGATACTTGGCTGTTGCGGAATGTTACTCCTTTCTATTTTACATACCCAAGCACAAACAGATAAGCGCATGATCCGTCTAGCCAAAATTGAAGTTGATTCGGCACAACTCAAGGAATATAATGCAGCGGTGAAAGAACAGATGCAAACCTCTGTCCGGCTGGAACCTGGAGTACTGATCTATTATGCAGTCGCCGACAAAAAAGACCCTTCGCGGATAACTATCCTGGAGATCTATGCCGATAGTGCATCTTACCAAAAACACATTGTTACGCCTCACTTTAAAAAGTACAAGACTACCGTAGAGCACATGGTAAAGAAATTGGAACTGGTAGACGTTAACCTCATCGGGAGTGCAAAGCAGCCAGGGTTATAGAACATTAACAGGCACCTTAATCTGTACAATGAAAATAAGGCGTCAGGGACATCGGAAGGATGCATTTATGGCAAAATATGTTAACTATAGAAATTGAATATGACAAAGGTATTAATACTTGGAGCCGGCGGACAAGTCGCCCGGCATGTGATCGACAGGTTATCAGAAAACAATTCCATCTATCTCACTTTATATCTGCGTAATGCCTCACGCCTGCAACATTTGGAAGGCGAACAGATTAGGCTGATCGAAGGCGATATGCTCGACAGCGAAAAACTTAAAAATGCTACGCAGGGACAAGATGTGGTCTATGTAAATATAAACGGACAGGAAGATGTGCTGGCCGGACAGACGGTCAATGCGATGCAAACCACGGGCGTTAAGCGGCTCGTGTTCATTGCAGCCATCGGTATTTATGATGAAGTTCCCGGCGCTTTCGGCCAGTGGAACAAACAGATGATCGGGCCTATCCTGGAACGTTATAAGAAAGCTGCAGGCCTCATTGAGGCGTCTGGCCTCGTTTATACGATTCTTCGTCCGACCTGGTATACAAACAATGATGAAGTTGATTATAAAATCACCCAAAAAGGCCAACCAGTTACCGGAACCGAAATATCCCGAAAAAGTGTTGCTGACCTGGTGGTAAAACTTATAGAAGACCCCAAGCTTCATGTTAATGAAAGTCTCGGTATTGAAAAAGCTGGAAGCGAAGCTGATAAGCCTGGTTTTATGAATTAAAGGAACAAATGTGACACAAACGACAAGTGACTTTAAGGAAATAGGTTCGAATCCAAATAGGTGGGGGCGAGTCTTAAACTCTCCGACCGGAAATAAGGAACACCGTATGTGTCATGGCGTGTGTCATTTATGTGTCAATAAATAGGGGGGAAAAGTGCACGGGATGAGATTAGCTCCGCTGATCTCTTAGGGGCTTTGTACCCAAAGCCTTCATCCCGCTTCGCGGGATTGGGCATTTCAGTTTGTCCGCTCATGCGAGCCAGCTCGCACCGCTACCAAACTAAAATGCCCTCCGGACTTCGTCCGGAAGGCATTTGTGCGCGGGATGAGATTCGAACTCACACACCCTTTCGGGCGCTACCACCTCAAAGTAGTGCGTCTACCAATTTCGCCACCCACGCTACCTTGTGTGCTCAACTTTTGAAGAGGGTGCAAATGTAGGAATTTTGGGAAGATTTTCCAGCGTTTTTACCGGGGCTTTTTTTGAGGGGGTAGGGGGTGCCTATTTTTTCAGTACGATCCGGAAGGTGGTGCCCTTGCCGGGCTCGGACTGGCGGACAAAGAGCTGACCCTTATGGTATTGGTCAATAATGCGTTTGGAGAGGCTCAGGCCGAGCCCCCAGCCGCGTTTTTTGGTAGTGAAGCCCGGTTTGAAGACCTTTTGCAGGTTTTTGGGGGCAATCCCTTTGCCCGTATCGGCCACATCCACGAGTATTTCCTTTTCCAGGTCCTGGATGGTCACGGTGATACTGCCCTTTCCTTCCATCGCATCCAGGGCATTTTTGAGGAGGTTTTCGATGACCCAGTCGAAAAGGGGACCTGAAATACGGGCATAAAGTTTTTCCTTTTCCGGGGTATTGACGATGAACTGAACCCTGCCGGCAGCCCTTTTGCGGATGTATTCCACCATGGACTTTATCTGTCCGAGGAGGTCCCTTTCTTCCAGCTGCGGTTTGCTGCCGATCTTGCCGAACCTGTCTGACACCAGCTTCAGCCTGTCCACGTCTTTTCGGATCTCCTGTACGGTGCGCGGGTCCAGCTCACTTTCTTTCAGCATTTCCACCCAGCCTTCCAGGGAAGAGACGGGCGTGCCCAGCTGGTGGGCCGTCTCCTTTGCCATGCCCGCCCAGAGCTGGTTCTGGGTGGCAGTATTGCGTATGGTAATGGAGTAAAGGATGAAAAAGATAAAAAGGGCGACGATGGCCAATTGCACCATGGGATAATATCTTACTTCGTCGAGCAATGAGGTGTGGCCATAATAATAGCGGTTGGCTATATACGGGGTATCGCTGAGCTTGATCTCAATGGGCTGGTTTTCCGACCGGAATTTTTTCAGCTGATGATAAAGATAATTTTTGTCCGTGGCCGCTTTGGACGAATCGAGGTTGATGTATCCCATGATGCTGTCCTTCTCATTGGTCTCGATGATAGGAATGGATTGCTGTCCATTGCGGATGAGGTTGGGTAGGGTGAGGTCCATGCCCGGATTGCTTAGGATGGCTTTGCTGGCGCCTACCCATAGCGCTACTTTCTGCCTTTCATCCGTGGCGATCTTCCTGGACAGGTATTGTGAGTAAAAAATGGTCGCGCTCACAATGACGATGGCGATAAGGGCCAGCAGTGACCTCCAGTTAAGCAATGATCGAATCATAAACGAATTTATAAAAACCACCTCACTAAATGTCTATTACCTTATTTTTGAGCTTTATTTTATTAACCGATAAGTATAGTGCCAACAATAGCCATTGTAATTCTGAACTTCAACGGTCGAAAGCACCTGGAAAATTTCCTACCTTCTGTAATGGCAAGCACCTGTCCCACGATGGAAGTGATCGTTGCCGACAATGCTTCAACGGACGACTCGGTGTCTTTTTTGAGAGCGCATTTTCCCCAGGTGAGGATCATTGAACTGGACAGGAACTATGGTTTTGCGGGAGGCTACAACCAGGCATTGCCCCAGGTGAAAAGCGACTATTATGTGCTGTTGAATTCGGATGTAGAGGTAGAGCCGGGGTGGATAGAACCTGTTCTGGACCTGATGGAGAAAGACCCTTCCATCGGCGCATGCCAGCCCAAGATACGGATGTATGACAATAAGGCGCTTTTCGAATACGCAGGAGCTGCCGGCGGATGGCTGGATTTCCTGGGCTATCCTTTTGCCCGGGGAAGGGTATTCGATGCCTGTGAGAAGGACGAAGGGCAATATGACCAGACGGAGCCTGTTTTCTGGGCAGGAGGGTGCGCCATGTTTGTACGGGCGGCATTATATCATGAACTGGGGGGCCTTGACGGCTATTTTTTCGCACACCAGGAAGAGATCGATTTCTGCTGGCGTCTGCAGCTGGCGGGGTATAAAGTGTATGTTTGTGCAGACTCCGTGGTCTATCACCTGGGGGGCGGTACGCTGCCGAAAGGGAATGAACGGAAGGTATTCCTGAATTTCCGCAATAACCTGATCATGATGGCCAAAAACCTGCCGGCCTGGCAGGCTGCCTGGAAGATCCCTTTCCGCTTTTTCCTGGACACCATTTCAGCCTGGAAATCGCTGCTGGCAGGGGAGGGGGTGTATTTCCTGGCTGTGCTGGAAGCACATTTCGGATTTATTAAGTGGTTGTTATTCAAGCGAAAGCAGAGCGTTTTCCCCATAAAAAGGGGGGGAGCCCTCCATGGATGGTATACACATAGCATTGCCTGGCAATATTTTGTGTCCGGCAAAAAAACTTTTAGTGAAATTGTGAACGGTAAAAGCTGATTTTTTCGTTCAATACACTAAATTTGCCGAGTCGAAAACGCAATTAAATAGTTATGGATCAACATACAGAAACCAGAGACCCAAAATTGAAGGACTTTGCCTATAGCTGGGTAAACTCTTCTGTCTTCTTATTTTATTTGCAGGTGTTTTGTATTGTCGCCCTGGTAATTGGCGGATGCTATGGATTGTACACGCATCGTTACAAGGGTAAGCCGGAAGTGAATGTTCCCGGTAATACTTTGTATACTCCCCAGTATAAGTAGTTGATAAAAAATTTTTTCGGAAGTGCGTTGAACCTTATCTTTGCACTCCCAATAAAATAAAGTTCTTTACGCCGTTGGGTGGATGGGAAACTGTCGAAAAAATACCCTACGGTGATATGCGGAAGTAGCTCAGTTGGTAGAGCGCAACCTTGCCAAGGTTGAGGTCGCGGGTTCGAGCCTCGTCTTCCGCTCAGAGAAATTCCATTCGCCGCCTGGTTGATGGAATTTTTTGTTTTCGGCCAACGGACCACAGGTCCGTTTTAGATTTGTACATAGTTGCCCCGGTGGCGGAACTGGTAGACGCGCAGGACTTAAAATCCTGTTTGCCGAAAGGCGAGTACGGGTCCGATTCCCGTCTGGGGCACGAACGCCTTTCCAACGAAGTTGGAGAGGCGTTTTGATTTATGAACGGCGGGAGTCTTGTTCTGAGCAAACTAATGCCGGATTTATAAGCTATCCAGTACTTTTTCAAATTTAAGGCTGCTTATGCCAAGTTCCATCTTTCGTCGGTCAAATTCAGCGAGATTGAAAGGGCCTTCTACTATCTGGTTAGCAGAATATTCAATTTTATCTTTATCCTTATTGATAATCCAATAATGTATTGCAGAATGTGTACTGTCACTTGCACCTATTATAAAATGGTCATTCCAACCAACTTTAATGATACAATTTGTACGACTAATGCTTTCACTCTTCGTATTTCGAGACAAAGTATTACACGAATCTACCAGCCCCGTTGTTATAACGTATTGGTTGTCCTTGTCAAACCATATAACCTTCTGACTCCTGTTCAGAATATTTCCGCAACCGGACATGATCAAAATGCAAAATAAGGCTATCACCAATTTAGTGATAGCCTTGCGGGGTTTGCCAAGGCTGTGCTTTATAAGATGAGAAGGAAGAGCTACGCCATCGAGAAAAATATTTTGACCAGGTTCCTGTTTCAATTTAAGTATTTCTTCCTCAGGTTTTGTGCGAACAATTCTCGTTTTTTTATCTTCTGCCTTATCTAGCAATTGGGAGAAAACAATCTTATCAATTGAGTCAAATGCCTGAGCAAAATATTCATGTATTTCTTTATCACCCATCATCTTGGTGTGATCGCAGCAGCCAACTATGGAAAGGTTAATGGTGTAGATTAATTCCCTCATTTGATCTCTTTTAGTTTTTATTTTTCCCAATTAGTGAATTTTCAAAGTTAATTTTTATTGCCTGGTAAATACCAAACCTTAAAATCGCCCAAATTTGGTTCGGGAATGGGGCGAAAACTACCGGTTCTCTCCTACTGCATACAGGAAAAAGATCAACAGAATGAACAGGCTGAGCAGAGAAATACAAATATTGAACCATTTGGCTTTTATGGTAACGATCAATTCCCGGGCTTCTTTGTTCAGTTCAAAGTGAAGAATAGCCAGTAAATTGAACGCCAAAGCGATCAAGGGGCCACCAACCAGCAGGAAAGGAATCAGTACTTTTATCCATACGCTATTATCCTTTTTCGACATCCATTCTTCTACCGTTGAAAACAAAGGAAAAGGGACATTCAAAAAACGAGTGAGGAAAATTCCCGCCAGGAACAAGCAGGGGACAAGCACCAGGAATACTCCTATCCCAGCCGAACGCTTCGCATTCAGTAACATAATTTTCAGCTGTAGCTGGTGGGAGTCACTGCTAATATCAGGTTTATGCATCGATTGCATTTTTTCTTCAAATTCGTCCATATGCAAAAATTTAATTAGTAACTAATTCTTTTAATTTCCTGATGCCCCTCGCCAATAAAGATTTAATGGTCCCTTCTCTGCAAGCTAAAATTTCCGCTATCTCTCTGATAGTTTTTTCTTCAAAAAACCGCAGGGCGATGACTTCTTGATATTTCACAGGAAGTAAAAGAAGCTTTTGTTGCACTTTTATAAATTCCGTACTTTGTTTCAATTGCCTTTCCAGTCGTTCCCTCTCCTCTTCCAAAGGGTTACTATCGTCCAGACTATATATTGCAGCATTAATTTTATCCATTGATGCGCGGGTGGAGCGCTTTTTCCGATAGAGCATATTCATTTCATTGGTAGCTATTTTAAATAACCAGGATGAAAAGGCAATACCTTTCCATTTAAAGGTGCCAATATTACTATACGCCTTTAAAAAAGTTTCCGAAGTAATATCTTTGGCAAGGTCAATATCAAGCGTCCGCCGAAAGGCATAACCCAATATCTTCGGATAATAAAAGTCATAGAGCTTTGCAAAGCTTCCGCTATGGATCTTCGCTTCTCTGATCAGTTGCTGTTGCTCTTCTGGGCTCATTTATTGCTATAATATAATGCACATATTACGGAAGGTTGCATATGACAAAGGAACACCAACATTTGCATACATTCGGGGGGATAAAATAACAACAAAATCAATCACTTAGCTCAACAATTAGCCTTAGATCTGCCAAAAGTCGGTTCGAGAAATCTCCACTCCGGGGCACAAAAAGAAAAAAGGCTTTAAGTCATTGGACTTGAAGCCTTTTTAGTTTGATCAATTTTTGCTTTCGTTAGAATTTGCCATTGTTGTTTTTCCAATCTTCTTTTGCCGGAACTTCCTGCACTACGTCCCAATGTTCGGCAATCTTTCCATTTTCAACTCGGAAAGTCAAACTTTTCGATTAGCAATACTTTTGTTGGCAGAGGTTTAATAGTCATCATCAGGAATTATACAAACAAGTTTCCGACTACGATTGAAACAACAGGCTACATACTTCATGCCACTGTTGGTTGAATAATAAATGATTTTTGAAATTTCTTCGCCATAAATGTGTATGGGATTAGATGCCAGATTTATACTGTCAATATAAGTAAGGTTAAAATCTTTAAAGCGTTTTAAATAGCCCCGGATTCCGTTAATGTCTTCTCCAAGAAAAACTTTTTTATACATTCCGCTGTCGGCAGTTGGGTTACTTAAAAAGTTTTCAAATAATTCTTTTAAACTTTTTGTTGTTGGAATGTCAGGATCCTTTCGTGATTGCATTTTAGACAAAAGCCTTACGCTGCTATCTACCAGAGCTGCAATTCTAGTAGAGGAAATACCCGACCATTGATTACAGAAGACAATTATATCGAGGTCAATATCCGGAAAGCGCATAATATCAGACGTGAATCCTGTTCTGAAGCCTCCTGAGTGTTCAACCATCAAATGGCCGGCATGTGGCTGAATAAACCACCCATAACCATATCCGATATATGAACCGTCATTAAGTGTTCCCGGTTCAAACATATCTTTACGACTTTGTGCGTTTATCAAGCGGTTATTTTTAAGTGCTGCATCCCATCTTATCATATCAGGTATTGATATTATTACTCCCACATCACCTCTTGCTTCGGCGGCGGAAGATATATCATATCCGTTTTGAAGAAGGGATAATGAGTCGTTCCATACATAACCCGCTGCACGGTGAGGAATTATTCGCCGGTTATCGTAAACAAAAGATGAATTCATGCCCAAGGGCTTGAATATTCTTTCCTCTAAAAATTGTGCATAGGTTTTTCCGGTTATTTTTTTGATGATAAGCCCAAGATCAAAAGGTCCGCTGCTGTAATGAAACATTTCACCCGGCTTAAAACGAAGCGGTACTTTTTTTTGAGCAGCAAACATTTTTTCATCCGTATAATTTTCAAGAAAGTAACCTGTTTTTTCATCCCAATCATCACGTAGCCCTGAAGTATGATTCATCAATTGTTTTACAGTAATATTTTGCCATGTTGAAGGAAGGCTGTCTAAATATTTGGAGACAGGGTCATTCACTGAAATTTTCCCATCCTGCTGCAGCAATAAAATTGCTGCGCAGGTGAATTGCTTACTCATCGAAGCAATTTCAAAAACAGATTGACTGGTAACAGGTGTGCTATCTTCCAAGTTTGCAAAGCCATAATATCCTTCCCTGAGAATTTTTCCATTCTTAATAATTGCGATGGCTACGCCGGGAATGTGATTTTCAGCCATAGCTTTCTCAACGTATTTGTCAATTGTATCCTTTGTTTGAGAAAAGGATTTATCAACCATGAAAAAGGCAAAGCAGAAAAGGAGGTAGTATTTTAACATTTTAAAAAAATAAGATGTAAAAAATAAGCCAATAGAAACTTCGGTGAATAAATTTCTGCCAACATTATATTTCCGCTATTATATATACGCTCCTTCTAGCAGGAAATAATATTTTCAAGTTATTATTTTTGAGCCTTTTAGCCAAAAAAGTGCGGTTTTTACCAGGTAGCACAAATGCAAAACATGATCTTAACCAAACATCTACCTTTGCGGTACTATGATCTCTTTTCTCGCCCGCCATTCCGTGGTTGATGTCCATTACCATCAATGCTTCCAGGTCGTTGTCAGTCTGAAGAACCCCATTGACAGCGTCATAGACGGCAAAGCACACCAGGGGCTCAGCGGTTTCTTTGTGAACCAGTACATCACCCACTCCTGCCAGGCGCAGGACACGGAAGCGCTGGTGTATTTTATCGATGCCGAAAGCTACCAGGGCTGGCAGCTAAAGAACATGCTGGACGGCAAACCCTTTATACCGATCGACGCCATACCTGCAGTCACGGATACGGACATGGCCCGTTTCGCCGAGGACCTGCTCAACCGGCTACTGCCGGGATTCTCCTCCCAACACACTATCGACGACCGGATCAGGGAGACGCTGACATATATTGATTACCGTTTGGGTGACCGGCTCTTATTGGATGAGGTCGCGGGCCAGGTCTTTCTGTCGGCAGAGCGCTTCCGCCACCTGTTCGCCCAGGAGACCGGTGTACCTTTTTCGCAATATGTTCTTTGGAAACGCATCAAGCAGGTGATCTTTCAAGTGCTGCAGCATGGTCTGTCCATGTCCACCGCCTCCATCCAAAACGGCTTTACCGACCAGGCCCACTTTACCCGGCTTTTCCGTCGAACCTTTGGGGTTTCCGCCAAACAGCTGCTCAAAAACAGCCGCTACGTACAATTCCTCACCCCCTATATCGAAGTAGCTTTGCCTTCATAAAACAAAAACGTTTATGAAAGCGATACAAATTCCTCATTATGGAGGGGCCGACGTGCTCCGGCTCGTCGACCTTGACCGTCCTGTTCCCAAGGACGGAGAAGTTCTCATTCAAGTAAAGGCCGCCTCGCTGAATCCGGTAGACAGTAAGATCAGGAACGGTTATTTAAAAGACATCGTGCCGCTGCCCCTGCCCCTGGTGCCCGGCTGGGAGGCCTCCGGTGTGATAGCAGAAAGTCGGATCGAAGGTCTCAATCCCGGGGACGAAGTCGTTACCCGTGTACCTTTTCAGCGCGGAGGGGCTTATGCCGAATATATGATCGCGGGCGAAGGAGAGGTCGTGCTCAAACCCAGGGAATTGTCCTTTACCGTAGCTGCCACATTACCCATCGTAGCCGGCGCCGCCTATACCCTTTTGCACAAGATGACCAGCGTCAAAGCCGGGGACCGTGTCTTTCTGCTGGGCGCTGGCGGCTCTGTTGGCTTGTATGCTGTGCAGATGGCCAAAGCCTTAGGCGCGACCGTGATTGGCACCGCTGCGGGTGAAGACCTGGACGTAGTCCGCGGCCTTGGCATCGATCAGGTCATGGATTATACCATTCCCGGCTACCTGGATGCCGTCCGTGACATCGACCTGGTTCTTGATTTTGTAGGGGGGCCGATGCAGGAAGCATCGATGTCCGTCATCAAGGAAAACGGGCTCCTGCTTTCCACCGTCAACCCACCGGCTGCCGACAAGGCCGCCGCGGCTGGTATACGTGCCTCCTTTGCCATGACGAACCTGGATCAGAGCGTAATGGAAAAAGTGCTCGATATGGCGACCCGGGGTGAGATCAAGAGCCGGATCGGAAAAGTCCTGCCGCTTGCTCAAGCCGCTGAAGCCCATCGGCTGATGGACCAGCGCGCAGTAGGGGGCAAGATCGTACTTGAGTTAGGTACTCAATTGAGCAGTTAAATGTACAACGGCCCTCCCATGAAATCGGGGGGGCTTTTTTTTACGCTTGTCTTACCGCCGGATTATTATCCGGTGAAAGACCGGCGGTCTCCGGAACTTACCAATAAACGCCAGGATTGCAATCGTTATCAGAGGGATATAGATAAGTAATACATTCTTTACGCCCAAGGTAGCAAGTAATAATACTACCCCGGCCAATGAATAGTAATGTTCCCCGTGCACATCATAAACCTCCCCATGCCCGAGTTCATTAGCAATAAATAAAGTATAGAGAAACAGAGCGCTTACTACCAGCAATGCGATCAACGGTTTTTTAGCAGCATGGAGTGGCTTTAATTTTTCAGTGCAAACAGTCGACCGGGGAATGATGCCACTTAAAAATTCAAATATTTCCCTCAATCTTCGCTCATCGGTAATACGCAGGTGTTCTTCTGAATCTTTGCCAAAAAGTACCTGAATGTAGCTTTTTCCCTCCTGATATCTTATCTCTTTAAGGTAGGGGAATGGTATCCCAAGCGTCTTTTTCGCAGGAATATCTTTCATCTTTAGCGCCTTGGAAAATTCATCAATATCTTCTGTCCTGGGATTACATTTATAGATATAATTATCAATAACAGCGATTATTTTATCATTCGCCTTTTCTTCGGTTGTCCAGATCTTGACCATGTGGGGGCATTATTGCTGCAATATAAATGAATATTCAAAAAGATGAATTGTGTTATCCCGGGCATTTTCTTACCTTAATTAAGGTATTTGCTGCAGGTTCGTTACCTTAGCACAACGACTTTTTCGTATGAATCATCCGCTCGACAGGCCCCAAACTACGCTCCGGAAAACCTTATCCAACACCAGCTTTCCGGCAACGACGCACATTTACCATTCATTTGTCGACGAGCAAAAGAAGTTGATCGCAGTCGCAAATAGAAATTATGCCCAATGGTCCGGTCGAAATATCTCCATGCGATCGGAATCGCTGCTCCTCTATGACATGAGCACCCTTGCGTGGATGGGCTGCATTGATACATTGAAATTCTCCGTAAATGACCTTTCTTTTCATCCTGATTCAACGGTTATCGCCGTCGCAACAGGGGACTATGACGGCGGTGCTTTTTTCGAAGGCACACTTTTACTTTGGAATTACCTTACCGGTGAGCTTCAATCTGTCATCATAGAAAACAGGGAAGTGACGAATTGTGCATTTATAGAGGAAGGCAACAAATTAAAATTTACTGTGAGCCCAACGGACGACCTGGACGATGCACCCTTTGTCGCAACGACATATGAAGTCGATTATCCTATTATCGCCAAATTAAGTCTGGATCGACTGACACCCTCATCCAGCACCCAACCTACCCGTTTTCCCAGGATAGACCAATACAAAAACAACATCCGCCAGGCGGAACATCGCCTTTCTGAACTCGCCAATCAGGCCGGAGGTCATTTTGCCGGCAAGAATATGATCTGGGATCTGGTTTTCCTGGATCACCAGCGAATCGCAGCGGCACGAAACCAATCGACTGTCGAGATCTGGGATATCAAAACAGACGAGGTTGTTGAGATCAGGCTCCCAAAAGAGGGGGATTGTGTACAGTTGTTTCTAAACACTTCGAATCAAACATTGCTGGTGAATTGCTGCACTAATGGGCACCCGCGCCCTCCGGAAAATACAATCTTCTCTATTGACCTGGCATCCCTGGCCGTGAAAGAGATCATCACTTGCTGCCACATCCTGTCAAAGAACAGCGAAAACTATTTTCTCGCCAGGCAGACAGACCATTCCAATCATACGGCAGAAGATTTTATCCTTGACCCGGATTATCGGGTCATTTGCAGGAGGCGACTAGGCCTTTACGATCTATTCAATCACTATCTGCGAATAGACGATAAAGAGTCATTATATTTCCTGATCGGGGACCCGCCGGAACAGCATCAGAACAAGATATTGTGTTCCATTGACCCGAATACGACCAAGACAACGCGGATTTGGCGGATAGAAACTCAACCGGAGCATTTCAACGAGTTGACCGGTACCCGCTGGAGGGATTACCTGATCCTGAGCGGCCATAGATTTCAGCCGCTTTCTAGTTTCGACGAACTTTTTGCCATCCATCCGGTCAGTGGCAAAGAGATCTGGCACATTACCCTCTCCGGACGAGTAAGCACCATGGCTGTTATAGAAAATATACAGCTGGTGGTGGTGGCATTAACGAATGGACAGCTCGTCCTGATCGACTGCGAAAATGGGCAAACAAAAGAAGCAGTGACGCCGGCGCAGAATTATACATTCGAGCGACCGCTGTCCCTTGCCGTAGACGGAACCACATTGGCAGTGGGCCTCACCAATGGTGAGATCCGCATATATGATGTTCCAAAAGAAATAAAGAAGTTAGATTATTGACGCTCTTTCCGAAGGATGTTACCCAAGGCGGTGCAGGCCCAGCCGTTAGTGCTATCGATGAAGAACATGCCAATGAAAGTATCGGTCGTCGTAGATTGGTAGCTGGTGGTCCAGCTCCCACCGCCGTCGATGGTCTTATAAATAGCGCGATCCGCCTTGTAATAGCCCGTGGTGGCGTCGAAGAATTTGACAACATTGACACCCCCGCCATTAGGATAGACATTCTTCCAGGTAAGGCCCCCATCGATGGTCTTAAATACCCCATTTTGTGAAGCATAGAATCCTGTCAGGCTGTCGACGAACTGCAGGGTATTATAACCGGGCAGGGTGTTGCCCGCGACAAAGATATTTTTTTGAACCTGCTGCCAGCTGGCTGCGCCGTCCACTGTTTTTGAAAAAGCGGCATCTCCGCATAGTATGAATCCTTTGTCCGGGTTTAGAAAATAAACGGGATAGTCTACTCCTGTCCGGGTAGATTTGAAGTTGCTTGTCCAGGTCTTGCCGGTGTCGGTGGTTTTAAGGAGTCCTGCATTAATGTCCCCATAATAGCCCGTGGAAGGGCTTGTAAAGAATATGTTATATGCATTGGAAGTTGGTAAAGACAGTAATGACCATGTATTTCCTCCGTCCCTGGTAACCTGGAGCTGGGATGGGCCCTGCGCAAATCCGTATGTGCTGTTAACAAAGAACAGGTTGCTCATCCCACCAGTATTTATGTAGGTATTGGGAATTCTCGTCCAGGTCTTTCCGCTGTCCAGGGATTGCCACAGGTAGCCATCCGCGACGGCGGCGAAACCTTTGGATGGGGAAGTGAACCAGATATCAATGACGGGCTGGGAACTGGCGGTCTTACCGATGGTCTTCCATAAATAAGAGGAGCTGTTTGGCCGGGAAGTTGTGTCAGGCGTACTGTTGCCGGAAGGGCCGGGGTTGGATCTGCTACAGGAAAAAAGGACAAGGGAGAAAAGGAACGGCAGGATAGGGGCAACTTTCATGAATGGGTGTTGAATAGGTCTGTTCGAATGTTTGAGCGTAAAGATAAGGGGAAAGCTTTTTTTATAACATATGTTCTAAAGAAATATGTGATTTTCCGGTAAGGGTAGCGAACGTTTTTTGTGTCATAGAGTGATTATCTGTCTGCAAAGGAGTTTTTAAATATAGGAATTGGTCAATCGTTCAGCGCAGGGGCTCACGCCTGAAGATATAGAATCCATTTTTATTACCCGGTATGCGGGTTTGTATCGTTATGCCTATACCTTATTGAAAGAAAAGGAGGCTGCCCGGGACGCTGTTCAACAAGTATTTGTCAGTATATGGGAGAAACGGGCTGAGATACGGATCTCTGTCTCTCTGGAAGCATATCTTTATCGGGCGCTGTTCAACTATTGTATGAACTGTAAGGTTCGTGATCGCAAATATCTGGACCTGGGGGATCATCTGCCGGAACATTCCTACCCGATGGCAGACCTGGTCCTGGAATGTAAAGAGTTACAGGTGGAGATCAACCGTGCTATTGACAGCCTGCCCGCTCAGTGCAAGATAATTTTTCTCAAATCGAGAATGGAAGGGAAAAGCTATTCGGGGATCGCGCAGGAACAGGGTATTGCCGTAAAAACGGTGGAAGTCCAGGTCAGTAAGGCATTGCGGATCATCCGAAGCAAGCTGGAACAATACCTTGCGCTTGTCATCCTGGCCGGTGTTTTGTTCACCTATAAAAGTAGCTTATGGCAGCTGTTCCTCTTATAGTCAGGTATCTTAAAGGAGAAGCTTCACCTGAGGAAGCCCTGTATGTCGAGCAATGGGCCGCCTCATCACCTGAACACCAGGACCTGTTGGATGAGGTCTGGCGTGAATGGCATATGGCGGTGGAACAACGGGTGGAAAGCATTCCCGATCCTCACAATGAATGGCAGTCCTGCCGGCGCAAGATCTCTGAAGGAGGGACCGGGAAGGTTTCGCCGGCTACCTGGCTGAGATCTCACTTATGGCAGGCTGTTACGGCCTTCCTGCTATTAGCAGTTGCCGGATGGCTGCTATATGTCAGGATGCACCCTGCTCCCGGTGCGCCGGGGCCGGCCACGCCTCCCGCGGGTCCCCGGCAGGCGCCTGTAAAGGATAGCATGCGGAAGCAGGAAGGGAGAAAAGAAGATCGTACTCACCTGTATGATTTCAGGAATATCGCTCTCGAAGAAGCCGTCCGGGTGCTTTCCAAAGACTATAATATCCGTATTGTCGCCAAAAATCCCCAAATATTAAAATGCCGGTTCACCACCTTATTTGATCATGAATCCCTGACGTATATCCTTGACGTGGTTACCGAAACATTAAACATACGCTATGATTACAGCCCTGACAGGAAAACAATCTATTTATCGGGCAAAGGGTGCGAGTAGCTTATTTCTAAGTTTGTTATTGGTAACCGCAGGAAGCTTTGCGCAAAAAAAGTATCCGGCCGAAGCGACCAATCCCACCTTTTCTTTGTATGGCCGGATCAGCCTGGACTCACTGACCAGGCATATCCATCAGCACTCTGCCTTTCGTTTTTCCTTCAACTCCAGGAAGATCCGGGGTGAGAAACAAATAACCTTTGTCCGGGGCAATTATTCAATGCCCAGCCTGCTGCAGCGGATCCGGCAAACCACGGGCTTGTACTATAGACGGTATAAAGAGCACGTGATCTTCCAGGACAACCAACCCCCTGGATGGATAACCGAAAAGCATGGGGGCGGCGCCATTAAGGTGGCAGCCACTACCAATAAGGCAGCCATCGTAAATACTAAGGGGGCTATCGTAAATACTAAGGCAGTCATCATCAATGATGCTATTCCGCCAATCAGGTCTCCGAAGCTTCGATATCCTCATCCACCCATACAGATGGCGGGTCCGGGAGTAACCGAACGCAAAAAACATGCTATTCCCTGGCTTTTACAGGCCGGCTTCTTTACTTCTGAGACCCTTTATGGAAATCTTCAGGCAGAGGCGGGCATTCGGCCCATTCATCTGCTGGTGTCTTACGGAACGGATCTTACCAGGCATGCCTGGCAGATGGGCCTTGGATCTATTATCCACAAGAGTGAAAACAACCAATGGCAATTATTCGCCACTTACTCCCGGCTTAGGAATACATATCGTCTCACGGATACATTCAATATCATCGGCAAGATATACCAGGTTAAAGGCTCCTGGTATGTAGCAGGCATGAACTTCTGCACCCGCATGTCAGGCCGCTGGATGTTGAAGGCAGGGGCGAGCGCCAATTTATTAAAGACCTCCTATTGGCTTGACGGGCAATTATCAAATGCGGTTAACCAGCTGCCCTTGAACGATAATCCCGACACCCGTTACCGCCTGCTGAAGCCGCCATATTATCTGATAAATACTTTTGACAAGAACAATCCTGTCAATTATAAAGCCTGGATCGGACTTTCCCTCGGAATATATTATAATATACCTATCTGACAGGTGGATCGGACAATTTTCCCGTTCTTAACGAAAATTTTCATGCCAGTGCGTAAGGGTAGATCCATTGAATTGTGTCCTGCATCTTCTAAAGAAACGATATGCCGGACACGAATACCAGGCGAAAGATTGCGATCATTGCCGGGGCCGGGCCTGCGGGACTTACCGCCGCCTACGAATTGCTGCAACGGACGGATATCTTACCGGTGGTACTGGAAAAGACTCCCGATATCGGGGGTATCAGTAAAACGGTGACGTATAAGGGCAATCGCATCGACATCGGCGGTCATCGTTTCTTTTCCAAATCGGGGCGGGTAATGGACTGGTGGCTGAAGATACTGCCATTGGAAGAACCGGAAGGATCAGCATCGGCGGAACGGATGCTATTGCGTCGTCGCCTCTCCCGGATCTATTTTTTACAAAAATTCTTTACCTATCCTGTTACGTTGTCTTCAGATACGCTTCGGAAGCTAGGTTTGATCCGGTCTGCTGCGATCTTCTTTTCCTATCTCAGGATACGTGTTCGGCCATTAAAGGAGGAGCGTTCACTGGAAGATTTCCTGATCAACCGATTTGGACGAACCTTATATCTTACTTTCTTTAAAGATTATACGGAAAAGGTTTGGGGCATCCCATGCAGTAAGATCGCGCCTGAATGGGGAGCGCAACGGATCAAGGGGCTTTCTGTTGCCAGAACCATCAGGCATGCCCTCGGGCAATCCTTCAAACGAACGCGAAAGATCACGGACAATATCCGGCAGCAAAACACGGAAACCAGCCTGATCGATCAATTCCTTTATCCAAAATACGGACCAGGCCAGCTATGGGAAGAGGTCGCCCGTCAAATCCGGGAAATGGGAGGAATGATCATTCGGGAACAGGAGGTCATCGGCACCCGAACGGAAGGAGACCGGGTGGTCCAGGTGCGGGTAAAAGATCTCCCAACAGGCACTGTCCGATCAATGGATAGCGATTATTTCTTTTCAACGATGCCAGTGCAGGAGCTCGTACGGAATATGCAGCCTGCTTTGCCGGAATTTCTCAGGGAGATTGCAAATGGGTTGATGTACCGTGATTTTATCACTGTCGGTCTGCTCCTGCACAAGACAGCAGCCCGGGAACTGCCCCACGACAGAAAGTATGACCTCGGGGCATTAAAGGACAATTGGATCTATATCCAGGAAAAGGAAGTAAAGGTCGGGCGGTTACAGGTCTTCAATAACTGGAGCCCCTTTATGGTAGCTAAGCCGAAGGATACTGTCTGGATCGGGATGGAATATTTCTGCCAGGAAGGGGATGCACTCTGGCGTATGGAAGATAGTGACCTGATCCGATTTGCCTCCCGTGAACTGAATGTTATCGGCCTGGCCAATGAACAGGAAGTGCCGGACGGCACGGTGATCCGGGTTGAGAAAGCTTACCCCGCCTATTTCGGCACCTATGACAGGTTTGACCTGCTGCGGGAACGGCTGAGCCAGTTTGAAAACATGTTTCTCATCGGCCGCAACGGTATGCACAAGTATAACAATTCGGATCATTCCATGCTCACTGCGATGACAGCGGTGGACAATATCATTGAAGGCAGGAAGCACCCTGCCAATATCTGGTCGATCAATACTGAACAAACTTACCATGAAAAAAAAGCCTGAACATGCTTCCTTTATTTCGTATATATGGAATGACAGGGAAAACCGATGTCTGCTCCTGCTGGCCTGCGGCTTGCAGATCCTCCTATGGCTGATCTATAAATGGTGCTTGCCCGGACCGGATTATTTTCTCGATTCGATCACCTATATGGTTTCTGCCATCCACGATTATCGGGTCTTTTACCGGCCTATGGGCTATGCACGTTTCCTTTCATTGCTGCATGGTTTTTCCCCATCATTCAACTTCGTAGTTACGCTGCAATATCTGTTGATCGGCTGGGCAGCATCTGCCTGTTTTTTTTCAATCGATTACCTGTTACGCTTTAAACATCCCTGGCTGAAACGCCTGTCGTGGGCATTGATGACATTGCAGCCCATGCTGATAGTGCTGGCCAACCTGCTTTCAAGCGACTGCCTGTTCACTACGCTTACGATCGTATGGTTCACGCTGCTTCTTTGGATACTGCTCAGGCCGTCCTGGTGGGTGCTGATCGCGCAGGCCCTGGTGGTATTGCTGGCCTTTCAGGTACGTTACAATGCTATTTATTATCCTCTTATTTCTTCTTTGGCATTCATGCTGGCTATCAGGGCCAGCTTTGTATATCGCGTGGTGGGGATCGGTCTTACTGTCCTGCTGATCAGCGCCAGTTATCGTTCCACCCGGGCCGAAACGGAAGAGGTGACAGGTGCAGATGTCTTCAGTGGGTTCAGCGGATGGCAAATGGCGAATAATGCGTTGCATCTCCTGCCCTATATACGCTGCCAGGAAGAAAGTTTCGACGATCCGGATATGGAGCTCCTTCACCGATGGGTAATGGCATTTGCGGACTCTATTGCACCCGGGAGCCGCCAGGCAGTATATAATGGAGAGATCGGTACGGCCTATCTTTGGGACAATCATGGTCCACTTAAACAATATCTCTTCAATTACTGCCAGACCACCCGGCAAACTTACCTGCAGGCCTGGTACCAGGTCTCTCCCCTCTACGGTCAGTACGGGAAAACGTTGATCATCCGTCATCCCTGGCTCTTCCTGCGTCGTTTTGTCTGGGCCAATACCCGTTCATTTGTTGTCCCAGGCGGTGAATGCCTCTCGCGGTACCACTGTTCTCCCGTCAAAGTGCCGAAAGAAGTGGATGACTGGGTCGGGTGGGATACCACCCGGGCGGAGAGGCCGGAACCGCACCCGCGGTTTGAGGCCCTTCAGAGCCGCCTGATGGCCCCTTATCCAGCCCTTCATGCAGTGGCCGGGCTGCTTTGCCTTGCAGCGCCTCTCGTATGGTGGATCCTCCGGAAGATTAAAAGATCCTCCCGCACAGGTACGGGTGAAGGATCGAAACTGCTGCTGCTGTGGTATCTGATATTCCTGTCGAACATTGCCTTCAGTGTCACGGCGGCGCCGGTTGCGCTGCGATATGAGGCTTGCTGGTTTGTACTGGGAGCAGGGCTTCCCCTTTGGTTCATCGCTGAGAGCCTGAAGCTGCTGCGTACCGCTGCATGCGAATGAAGTATTACTCAGGAGCCGCTACCACTTTTATGACCCTGTAAACGGCGATGCCACGCCGGCTTACTTCCGTCTTGTTTATTATGCGCAGCCCTTTATCAGGGAATACGGTTTTTCCATCCCAGTGCGGCATCAATGCATCCTGCAGGGTTTTGTACAGATCGTATGAAACTGTCGTAAATTTTATATCGTCTCCCAATGGTGCGAGCACTACAGCATTACCCCATGCCATTTGGGGTGTTTGGTTATTATCCATTGCCTTCTGGATAAAAGGCTGCCAATATGCTTTTTCCAGTTTTATCAGGCTATCGGCATAATTGGTGTTGTGATAATTCATTACTACATAATTGAAATCTCTGTCAGGCACCGCCTTAGCACCCTGCGCCCAATTTTCATCATGCAGAAAGAACTGGCTGGTAACCGTGGAAATGGATAAAGTTTCCATGTCTGCCATTTTCACGCCGGCAACAGCCTCTGCATCGCTAAATACAGCACCGGCTTTGTCGACGTCCGGAAATGTATTGATGAATAAGAAATTGGATGAGTTAGGCAGATCGTACCCACCTATTTTTTCCAGCAGCGCCCAGAAAGTCATGGTTTTATCTTTCACGCCTTTTTCAGCGACCTTGCTCCAATAGGTTGTTTCCCTCCTGATGAATTCCTCCGTTTTGTCGCCGGGGACATGGCGGTACTGGTACACTGTAATACCCTGGTTCTGCGCACAGAGCTTTTCCGGGCAACAAACAATGAGACCAATGGCTGAAATGCAACAGATAAACATCGGAATGAATTTGGAATGATTCATAATGGCAATTTTAAAAGTTAAAGGAGAAATGAGCCTGTGATCGGAGAAGAAAGCATGTAAAAGATATTCATTTTAATTGGTATATATAATTTTATATATACCAATTGCCCCGTTAGGAAGAAAAAACCTACCGTTGGGCAGTAACCGGTTGTGCCTGTCATGATGGATCATTATTTTGGAGCCATTCAATTTATCCAGTTAATAACCAATATCTTATAATCCTAAATCCAAATTCTATGCAATTGCGAAACAATCCGCTGATCCCATTATTCATTGGCTTTCTACTAATGGCGGCCTGTAAAAAAGACGATCAAAAAGCTCCATCCCCACCGCCCATTCCAAAGATCAGGACTGCTTCCTCCGGCAATGACCTGAGGACCTACACCTATGACAGCAAGGGACGTGTGACCAGGATCGTTTATTCGCTGTATGGCAGAGATGAGTATGCTTACAGCGGCAGCACTGTCACGCGAAAATTTTATGATCTGGCCGATACAGTCACCAGCGTAATGGTCTACACACTGGATGCCAATGGCCGGGCGACGGGCTATACCAGCCCGTCTTCGACAAGCGATGTGATCACCTATACCTATAATGCGGACGGTCAGCTTTCCACCGGCAATACCCACCGAACGCTTGCTGGTGAGCCGGAGCGGAATTGGCATTATACCTATCATTATACCAATAAGAACCTGGATAGCATCGTGATCACCTATACTGACGGGGGCAGTCCTACGGCCAGTTACACTTATTATGATGAATACTATACGGACAAGGTCAGCACCATTGGGAATGATAATTATGGACTGTCATTCCTTGGGGCAGGCAGCAGGAACCCACCGAAGGTTGCGAGAGATATCGGGCACGACAGCCAGGGCAATTACCCGCAGACCACCTACCAATATGAATATGATTCGCTGAACAGGATCACCCAACAGCTGCATTATTGGGGTTCATCTTCTTTTCCGCCGGTCAGTTTTACTTACTACTAGGAACAATGTAGGGAATTGATCAATGTAAATATTTACGATGGGGCAAGGTAAGCACTTAATAAGTAATTTTACTATCATTAAACCTTCCTATTTATGAACCTTTATCCCATCCCGGCATTGTTCTGCCCATTTCCGGGAGCTATCCATCCCAGGCATGAGGAGATCGAGGCGCACACCCATCAATGGATACTGGAATATCAGCTGACGCCAAACTTTGATGATTATTGCAGGTATCGGGCGTATCGCTACCCATTGTTCATCGCGCGAAGCTTTCCTAAAGGAGACTATACCGACATCTGTAACTGGTGTGACTTCCTCACGCTGCTGTTCATCGTTGATGATATATTCAGCGAAGCGGATATTGTCAAACGTAAGGATGCCTATGTCACCTTCGAAAGTCAGTTCATGGAGATCCTGGAGCAGGATAAAAAGCACCGGCTTAAAAAAGACGGACCTTTAGTGGCTGCGTTATGTGATTTCTGGCGACGAATGACCATTCATACCAGCAAGAACTGGCAATGCAAATTCATCAGCGGAGTGAAAATAATGTTCCATGGGTTGGCGTGGCAGTTCAGACACATGATCAGCGGGATACAGCCCGACTTCGAAGAATATATGGGCATCCGGCAATACCTGGGTGCGACCCATCTTTCAACGGACTGCCTTGAAGTGACCGGGAAGATCTTTCTCGGCGACAACATATATGAACATCCTTTCGTAAAGAAATTGACGGAGACAAGCCGTCATATCATGTCTGTGTCAAACGACCTCTATTCCCTCAGCAAGGACCTGTCTCAAACGGATAAAGGCGAATTCAACCTGGTCATCATACTTAAAAACAAATACCAGGTCAGTATGGAAGAAGCTATCCACAAAACAGCCACCATCCATGACGATCTGGTGCGGGAGTTCATCGACCTGACCCGGAGGATATTTATTTTTGACGGGCCTACCAACCATATGTTGAAAAAGTACATTGAAGCATTGGGTTATCAGATGAAGGGGCATGTCGACTGGAGCACCCGCGAAACCACCCGTTATCCACATATTTACATGAACTAAGGGTTTGTAGTATTTGTTCTACAAATTATTCTAATTCGTCCTTTTAATTTTAGGTCACTAATAGGATAAGGTTTAATGGTTATGGTACTGAGTTAGTGCATCCCTGCATAGTTTGTAGGGATTTTTTTATGCCCAAAAGAAAAGAAAATTTGCTTGTTTAAACGTTTAACCAGAACTTTCCATTATGGAAAGGAAGGTTTCCATAAAAGATATTGCTCGCCATCTTGGGGTTTCAACGGCCCTGGTGTCGTATGTCCTGAACAATAAGGCCGGACGGGTGAGCGCGGAAATGGCAGAAAAGATCCGGCAGGCGGCCGCCGAACTGCATTATCGTCCCAACCTCATTGCCCGAAGCCTCCAAAGCGGTAAAACGAATACGCTGGGCCTGATCGTCGCCGATATCTCCAATCCTTTCTTCTCACAGATCGCCCGCATCATCGAAGACGAAGCGAAAAGATCCGGTTACACCGTCGTCTTTGGCAGTAACGACGAGAATGCTGAAAAATCCCAGGCGATCCTGGATGCATTGGTCAACAGGCAGGTGGATGCCCTTATCATTGCACCGGCGGAGTTCACGGAGCCTCAACTGAAAGCCTTACAGGAAAAGAATGTTCCTTTCGTGTTGATCGACCGGTACTTCAAGGATATCCAGGCGAATTGTGTTCGGATAGATAATTACCGTGCTGCCTACAATGCGGTGGAACACCTGATAAAGGCGGGCAGCAGACGGATCGCCATGCTGGCTTATGATACGGGCATGCAGCATATTGCCGACCGTATCGAGGGCTATAAAGATGCGTTGAAAGATAATGGTATCGACTTCCTGGACTCCTGGCTGGTCCGCGCCTCCTATCATCATTTAGAGGACGAGTCGGCTAGCGGCATGCAGAAGCTGCTGCTGCCGCAACCGGCTGTGGATGCTTTTTTCTTTGCTACCAACTCCCTGGCCATCCAGGGCATCCGGCAGATCATGCGGTTGAATATTAAAGTACCCGATGAGCTGGCTGTTATCAGCTTTGACGAAGCTGACGCCTTTGACTTCTTTTACGCACCTATCACTTTTGTCAGGCAATCCCTGGAAGATATCGGCAGGCATGCTGTACAGCTGGCCCTGGAAAGCATTGGCGCCAGGCAGCCTGCTCCGCCAAGGGAGATCATCGTCGATGCCAGGTTGATAATCCGCGAAAGCACTAAAAATAAAAATTATGCGACTGATCAGTAGAAAATGTTTGCGGCTGTTGCTTGCCGTGGCACTCGCAGCAAATATAACGATTGGCTTTGCCCAGACGGGCGGAGCGGGCAAGCCGACAGCAACGGTGAGCAAAGGACATACTTTCAATGGGGTCTATAAGGGCAGCTGCCTTCAGCAGGTGGCATTCCCCATCGGCGGCATCGGCGCAGGCATGTTCTGCCTGGAAGGTACGGGCGCCATCTCCCATATGTCCGTCCGCAATAACCCGGAGATGTTCAATGAGCCGGCTATGTTTGCGGCGATCTCCATCCGGCAGCTGCCGGGCAGCGCCCGGGTCCTGGAGGGGCCGGTGCCGGCATGGAAAAAATTCGGGCAACGGGAGTCGGGATTAGGCACTCCCGGTATGACGTGGGGGCTGCCGCGTTTCCGGGAGGCGGAATTTCTTGCCCGCTTCCCTTTTGGGGAGATCAAGCTGAAAGACGCAGCGCTGCCTTTGGAAGTTCATATCACGGGCTGGAGCCCTTTTATACCTACGGATGCGGATAATTCCAGCCTCCCCGCGGGAGCCCTTGAATATACTTTTCGCAACACGGGCAGGCAGCCGATGGAATATGTATTTTCTTACAACGCAAGGAATTTCATGTCCCTTCCCAATGAACAAGGGAACGAAGCCGCGGCTAACCATATCCGGTCTATCAGGCAGGGATTTGTCCTGTCCCAGGATGCAGGGAAGGACGCTCCGGAAAAGCGGGGCGATTTTGCCATCTTCACCTCCGAGCCGGATGTGAAGGTGGATCATTGCTGGTTCCGGGGTGGATGGTGGGACCCCTTCACCATGGCCTGGAACAATATTGAAAAGGGCAGATTGCAGACGACTGATCCGGTGGAAAAGGATGCGCCGGGAGCTTCTCTTTTTGTCCCTTTCACGCTGAAGCCGGGTGAAGAAAAGAAGATCGTTCTTTTGATGGCCTGGTACGTGCCGGATACACATATGCGCATCGGGGACGAGCCTGCCAATAAGAAGGACAGCACGGTACGGGACGCTTCCCGGGACCTGCCTTCCGCCTACCATAAGCCATGGTACAGCAGTAAATTCAGTGATATACATGCCGTGGCTGATTATTGGCTGGAACATTATAAGGAGCTCCGTCAAAACTCGGCATTATTCAGGGACGCTTTTTATAAGAGCAGCCTGCCGCCGGAAGTGACGGAAGCGATCGCCGCCAACCTCACCATCCTCAAATCCCCTACGGTACTAAGGCAATATGACGGCAGGTTCTGGGCCTGGGAAGGCTGCGGTGACTCCTGGGGCAGCTGTCATGGTTCGTGTACGCACGTATGGAACTATGCGCAGGCTGTTTCCCATCTGTTCCCTTCATTGGAGAGAAGCCTTCGTGAAACGGAATTCGGGGAGAGTCAGAATGCGGATGGCCATCAGATCTTCCGGACCTCTCTTCCCATCCGGCCGGCGGCCCATACCTTTCATGCGGCCAGTGACGGCCAGTTAGGCGGCATCATGAAAGTTTACAGGGAATGGAGGATCAGCGGCGACAGCTCGTGGCTTCGGCAGATCTATCCCCGTGTAAAGGCAAGCCTGGACTATTGTATCCGCACCTGGGACCCGCGCCATGACGGCGCCGTGGAAGAGCCGCACCATAATACCTATGACATCGAGTTCTGGGGGCCGGGAGGTATGACGACCAGCTTTTATCTCGGTGCGCTGGAAGCAATGGGTAAAATGGGTGATTATCTGGGGGAGGACATATCCTTATATAAGGAGCTGTATACAAAAGGCCGCCGGCTCATGGAAAAAGAACTGTACAATGGCGAATATTTTGTTCAAAAGATACGTTGGACCGGCCTCAGCGCTCCTGATCCCGTAGCGGCTGCGAAGAAGTCCTTTGGGGGCGGCTATTCCGCAGAGGCTGTGCAGCTGCTGCAACAGGAAGGACCTAAATACCAGTATGGCGACGGCTGTCTTTCCGATGGCGTGCTGGGGGCCTGGATCGCCAGGGTCTGCGGCCTGCCTGAGCCGGTGGACGCCGCCAAGGTAAAAAGTCATTTGCTGTCTGTTTATAAATACAACCTTAAGAAAGACCTGACGGACCATAGTAACCCGCAACGTCCCGGCTATGCCATCGGCAATGAGGGAGGGTTACTGCTTTGCAGCTGGCCCAGGGGCGGCAAACTTTCCCTGCCTTTCGTCTACAGCGACGAGGTGTGGACGGGCATAGAATACCAGGTGGCTTCTCACCTGATCTTCGAGGGACGGGTTGCGGAAGGCCTGGACATTGTTCGCACCTGCCGGCAACGATACGATGGCGCCGTACGCAATCCTTTTGATGAATATGAATGCGGTCACTGGTACGCCCGGGCCATGTCCAGCTATGCCCTGCTGGAAGCATTCAGCGGCGTACGTTATGACGCGGTGGATAAGACCCTCTATATAAAAGCAAGGTCAGGCGATGCCAGCTTTTTTATCTCCACGGCCACGGGCTTTGGCAATGTGATCGTAAGCGGTGGAAAGGTGACTGTGAAGGTGGTCTATGGCACTATCGACGTAAAAAATATTAAAACCACTTAAATCAGCCAATATGAGAAGAACACTCGTCCTTATCTGCCTGTGCATGACGGGGCAGCTATTCGCGCAACAACCCTCCAAATTCAACGGCATCGAGGCCAATATGAGCAATATCTTCCGGCTTTCGGATGCGAAGACCCGATCTATCAGCCCTGAAAATTTCAATGGCGCCAAAGGGGCAGGCGGCAAAGCAACAGCAGGAATGGGGCAAAGCGCATCCCGCGATCTTGGACAAGGCTGGAAGGTTAGTCCCAGTGTGATGATAAAGGCGAAAAGCACATTTACCATCGCGGAGATCGACGGTTCCGGCTCGATCCAGCATATCTGGATGACGCCTACGGGCAACTGGCGTTATTCCATTATCAGATTCTACTGGGATGACGAGACGACGCCTTCCGTGGAAGTGCCGGTGGGGGATTTTTTCTGTATGGGCTGGGGCAAGTATGCCGCGCTGCAATCCCTGGCGGTTTGTGTCAATCCGGGCAGCGCCTTTAACTGTTACTGGCCGATGCCTTTCCGCAAAAAATGCAGGATCACGATGGAGAATATCGATGAAAAGGATATGATCCTGTATTACCAGGTGGATTATATCCTGACGGATGTACCGAACGATGCCGCTTATTTCCATGCACAATACCGGCGGGTGAACCCGCTGCCTTATAAAGGTGTGTATACGCTGGCCGACAGCATCCAGGGCAGGGGACAGTATGTCGGTACTTATATGGCGTACGGGTCTCATAACAATGGCTGGTGGGGAGAAGGCGAGATCAAATTTTATATGGACGGGGATTCCGAGTGGCCTACCATCTGTGGGACGGGCACGGAGGATTATTTCTGCGGGTCCTATGATTTCGATACGCATGTGAAAAATTCCGCCGGTGTCGACAGGACGGAGTATACGGAGTTCACGACACCTTACTCGGGCCTTGCACAGGTGATCCGTGGTGACGGTCATTATACCATCGCCCAGCGTTTTGGCCTTTACCGCTGGCATATCACCGATCCCATCCGCTTTGAGAAGAGCCTGAAAGTGACGATACAGGCATTGGGCTGGAGGGATGGGGGCCGCTACCTGCCTTTACAGGATGACATCGCTTCCACTGTTTTTTGGTACCAGGCTGAGCCACATGGGGGTTACCCAAAACTGCCGGCGAAGGACCAGTTAGAAGTCAATTGAGCTATGAGCGGCGAGCTGTGAGCTATGAATGGTTCTATTTTATAAAAATGAAGGTTCTCCATATGAAAAAACGATTCTTATATTTTACCATCATGTCAGCACTGTTTACAGGCGCCTGCAATAACGATCAGCCTGCGCAGCAGGAGGACAAGGCGCCTGTAAAATATCCGCAGGGTACTTTTGGCTATGACCTTGATTTCCTTCGTGGGCACGACAGCGTGATCGTACTCCAAAACGACCAGGGAAAGGCGCAGGTGATCGTATCCGCCAAATACCAGGCGAAGGTGTTCACTTCTACGGCCGACGGTCTTAAAGGGCAAAGTTTTGGCTGGATCCATTACAAGGCTTTTACGGGGCCGGCGGATGCACATATGAATGCCTATGGCGGTGAGAACCGGATATGGCTGGGTCCGGAAGGGGGAAAGTATTCGCTCTTTTTCCCCAAGGGTGCGGCCATGGAGTTTGCCAGTTGGAAGACGCCGGCCGCCTTTGATACGGAGGCGTGGAAAGTAACGAAACAGGGCGCTACTTCCGTCAGTATGCAGAAAGATATGCAGCTGGTGAATTACGTGGGAACGGCCCTGTCCCTCTCGGTTACAAGGGACATCACTATCCTCGGCAGAAGCGAGATCGACGACATGCTGCAGTCCCGGGATACGACCCTCAGTGTTGTAGGGTATGGGACTGCCAATACAGTGACCAACACCGGAAAGGAAGCGTGGACGGAAAAGACAGGCATGCCCTGCATCTGGATGCTGGATATGTTCAACCCTTCACCGTCGACGGTGATCATTATTCCTCATAAGGCTGTGAAGGCGGGGGCCGGTGCGGGTGATAAAGTAGCTACCACCGACTACTTTGGGGAGATCCCTTCCGATCGCATCAGGATCGATACAGGCATGTTGTTCTTTAAAGCTGATGGAAAGAGCAGAGGTAAGCTGGGGATCCATCCGCATTTCGCCATATCACGGGCGGGAAGCTACGACGCGCAGAACAAGGTGCTGACGCTGACGATATTTGACGTGGACTCTTCCGGCAAGTACCTGAACCAGGAATGGAAAACGACGAAGCCCCCTTTCAGCGGGGATGCTGTCAATGCATACAATGACGGTCCCCTGGCGGACGGCAGCCAGATGGGGCCTTTCTATGAGCTGGAGAGCGTCTCACCGGCGGCATTTTTAAAGCCGGGACAATCCCTGAGCCATCAGCATATGGTTTTTCATTTTACGGGCGATGAGGGCGCCCTGGACAAGGTCGCCCGGCAGTGGCTGGGCGTGGGCCTGGATAAGGTGAAAAGTGTTTTTTAAGTAGTATATTAGGGTAACAACCAGGATTGTTTATGAGAAAACATCTTTTGCTGCCGCTGCTGCTGATGACTTTGTCCGGCAGCGCCCAGACCTTCCGGATAAATATTGCCAATGGGGTGCAGTCATCGGGCCTCGATGGCCGGCTGCTGGTGCTGCTGTCCAATAACAGTGAGCAGGAGCCGCGTTTCCAGATCAGTGATGCCGCCGGGACGCAGATGGTATTCGGTATAGATGTGGATGGGTGGCAGCCGGGACATTCCGTCCTGGTGGATATGCATGCATTCGGCTATCCCGTTGAGCGGCTGCGAGATGTCCCCGCCGGGGATTATTATGTGCAGGTATTGCTGCATAAGTATGAGACCTTCCATCTGAAGAGCGGTCATACCGTCAAATTGCCCATGGACAGGGGAGAAGGGCAGCACTGGAACACAGCGCCCGGTAATATTTACTCCAGGCCGGTGAAAATACATTTCGATCCTGCCCATAGCAACGAGATCGCCCTGACCATCGACCAGGTGATCCCCGCTATCCCCGAGCCGCAGGATACACGCTTTATAAAGCATATAAAAATACAGAGCAAGCTGCTGACCGAATTCTGGGGCCGCCCGATGTTTATTGGCGCTCACATATTGCTGCCTGAAGGGTTTGACACGCATCCCAATGTCAAGTATCCCCTGGCTATCTTTCACGGCCATTTTCCAGCTGATTTTGGAGGATTTCGCATGACGCCGCCGGATGAGCACCTGAAGCCGGATACCAACGCCCGGTTCCGCATCTCAGGCTATAATAAGATCGTTCAACAGGAGGCCTATGATTTTTATAAACAATGGACAGGTCCTGGCTTTCCCCGGGTCCTGGCTATAGAGATAGCGCATGCCAATCCTTATTATGATGACTCCTATGCCGTGAATTCGGAGAACCTAGGCCCTTATGGCGATGCCATCACCTATGAGCTGATCCCTGAGATAGAGCGTCGTTTTCGTGGCATAGGGGAGGGCTGGGCCCGTTTCACCTATGGCGGCTCTACAGGAGGCTGGGAAGCGCTGGCTGTGCAGGTGCTGTATCCCGACCAATACAATGGCTGCTATGCGGCCTGTCCCGACCCTGTCGATTTCCACCACTATACCACGATCGACATCTACAATAATAAAAATGCCTATTATGTTGAAAGCGACTATAAGAAGACGCCGCGCCCCGGCTACCGGGACTACCTGGGACATGTAAGTGCTATGGTAAAAGATATGAACCAACGGGAGCTGGCATTGGGCAACCGCGGCCGCAGCGGTGATCAATTCGATATCTGGGAAGCCGTTTATTCGCCCAGTGACGAGGACGGATATCCTAAGCGGTTGTTCGATAAATACACGGGCGCCATCGACTCGTCCGTCGCAGCTTACTGGAAAGAGCATTTCGACCTGACCTATATCATTCAGCGGGACTGGCCGAAGATAGGGCAGCAGCTGAAAGGGAAAATTCATATCTATGTGGGTGATATGGACAGCTATTACCTGAATAATGCGGTCTATACGGCGGAGGATGTGCTGAAGAAGCTGCAGGGTCCTGCCTGTGGCTGCGAAGTGGACTATGGAGACCGCGCCGAGCATTGCTGGAACGGCGACCATGCCCATCCGAATTATATCAGCCGCCTGCGTTATCACCAGATGTATATTAAAAAGTGGGCGGAAGAGGTGAAGGCGCGTGCTCCCAAAGGCGCTGATCTCCACTCCTGGAGGTATTAGGGTTTTAAAAATGTGAAGGGGAGCCTATAGAAAATATACTATATGGTTGCAGGATCTCGTTTTTAGGACGGTAACTTAACTCTAAATCTTTAAAACTGATTCATGAAAAACCGCTACTTTCTATGGACTTTCTCTGCCCTCACCGTACTGATCGGCTTTACGGCCTGTAAAAAAGACAGCTCCGGCACTCCTGCCAATACGTCAACTGCCAATGTCAGTGGAACAGCTTTTCAATCATCTGTCACCACGGGTCTTGACTACACTTCGCAGAACAATCTTACCCTGGAATTTTTTCAGGGAAAGGGAACGGATACGAACATTATTACCCTTAATTTCCCGGATACTATCCAGGTGAACAAGGCTTATAAGATCGGCGGCGACAACACGGTGGTATCTTTGGAGTATGAAACTCCGTCCGATTGGTATTCTACGTGGGGTGGTGAGGAATCCGGTACTTTAACAGTGACCTCTCATAACAAGGATTCGCACAATATCCAGGGAACTTACTCTGCTATTGCCTGGAGGGCCGGTGGGGACAGCGTCATCATAAAGGACGGAAAATTCAATGCTAATTACGTAGTATATTAGAAAACCTGTAATTTGATCATACGGAACGCCGCCTGAAAAAGGGCGGCTTTTTTTTGCTTATACTCCTTTAAGAAATCCGAAATCCACTACACGGCGGAGATACTGTTTATCGCGGATGACCCAGGTGAACTCGCTGCCTCCGCCATTAATATTCAGCATATAGATGTAAAAGGTATGCTTGTCGGTGGAGAGGAAGACGCCATTGCGGCTACGGGTAGAGCCGGACTGGGAAAAGCTGAACTGGGGATCGTACAGATCGGAATAGGCGGCTGGGGGGATGGCCACGGTATCCTTGCCGACGACCACGGTGATGGATTCGATGGTGACCTGCGGAGCTTCACCGTATGTGCCTCCATAATAGGGATGATTGTCGATGCGGACCAGGTGTTTTTCCGTGTACATCATCTTATGTTTCGAGGGGAAGAAGACGCCGGTGCGGATGGTGACCTGAATAGTGCCATCCTCGAATGTCATATAGTTGCTGCCATAGTCCTTGACGGGGACTGCCTGTAGCTGGGCCTTGCCGATGCTTTCGTCCACTCCTGCCAGGGCAAAGCTGGCGACGTCGGCCCGGACGCCTTTGTCCGAGATCTTGGAAAAATTATCTTTTTTTACGCGAAAGTCCGGGAAGTCCAGGTCCTGGGCCCTTGCCTTAAGGTTGGCGAGGGGGACAATAGCCAGCAGAAGATAGAAAGGTAGTTTGCGCATGCTGCTAATATTTGTAATTATATTCGATACTGCCCAATAATTCCTTTTTCCTGTTGTAGCAGAATTCCTTCACTTTCAGACCTTGCTCGTTGTATATATAATGCCATTTCTGGTAATCGCTGCTGCCCGCGGGGACCACCAGCATACTGCTGATCCTGTCATCCTCATATTCGAAGAGATAGTCGGGCAGCAGGCGTTGGGCTTTCAGATTGTACCGGACAATGTCGGTAAGGCGGCCGGCAGCGTCATAATAATAGTATACGGTGGGCAGGTCAATATGGTTGCGTGTGGCGCGCTCTTCGACAATATTGCCTTTTTCGTCCTGCACGAGGCGGACAAAAGTAGTATCATTGCTGCCTTTTATCTTCAGCATGACGGTGGGGCGGCCCTTGGCGTCATACTGCCAGAAATGGCGTTCCTCGTCCTTCAGGTGGTTATCTGTCTCCGTGGAGGTGTTGTCGATGGAAAGCAGATGACCGGCAGGGTCATACCGATACTCCGAGACGCTGCGGTAGGTGTCGCTGGAGTCTACGATGCGGGTAGGCCAGCCGGTGGGTGAATAATATGCATAGATCCAGGATTCGGGCGTAGCTGTTGCAATGGTATGGGTGGTGATGCGGGAAAGGTCTTCCATCTCCTGGAGGCCCTGGAATCCTTCGGAGGGCTGACCATTGGCCTCGAAGCTGCTGAGGCTGACGGCCTTTACCTTGTTGTCTTTGTAGAGCTGCCACCCGTGGGCTGTTTGTGCGGTGACGATCAGATCTTTATAGTAGTACTGGCCGCTACAGAGCCTGGTAAGCAAGATCAACAACAGGGATGCGGTAAATGGCTTAAATAAAGTTGACATGTCAGAGCAAGTAACGAAAAAATCCCTGTTTTAATACATGGGAAGCACCTAAGTTCCTTATTTTTATTCAAAATACCCCTTGTGTCGCATTTAAAGGAAAGAAAAGAAAAAATATGTCTTAATTGTAATGCCGACCTCCATGGGCGGTATTGTCATGTTTGCGGGCAGGAGAACCTGGAGCCGAAGGAGACAGTGTGGCATCTTGTGCAGCATTTTTTCAACGACATTACGCATTTTGACGGAAAATTCTTCGCCACGGTGAGGTATCTGCTCCGGAAACCGGGTTTTTTGTCGCTGGAATATATGGCCGGCAAAAGAGCTTCTTACCTGAACCCGATCCGGATGTATGTCTTCACGTCCGCTATCTTTTTTATCATCCTCTTCTCCTTGAGAGGTACGAAGGGCATCCTGGACGAACATGTGGATAAACAGGGGCTGGTGGAACTGCAGCAGCAAAAGACAAGGCTGGAGACCAAACTGGCCAAAGCGGATCAGGACGATAAGGAGGATCTGCAGCGGAGATTGTCAAAGGTGAACCTGCAGATCACGTCCGTCAAACGTGTATACGGGGATAGTACCAGGCGTAAATTCGATGACGATGAGCTGAGCCTGGCCGTCGTGGAGAATATGAAAGACAGCTTGCAGCAATATGACCTGCCGAAGGAGGTCCGCGAAAGGCTTAACAGGAAAGTGAAGGATAATAAGGAAGAGGAAAATTATAGCTTCTTTGGTTTAAACCCGGGCCGGTACAAATCAGTGGAAGACTACGACTCTGCGCAGGCAAAGATGCCGGCGGACTTCAGGGATGCCTGGCTGGAGCGGGTGACCATGCGAAAGCTGATCCATCTGACGATGGCGTACCATGAGGACAAAAAGGCTTTCAAGGAACATTTTAAGGAGAACATCCTGCATTCCTTTCCCAAGATCCTTTTCGTCACCCTGCCGATCTTTGCCCTTATCCTGAACATCCTTTATTTCCGGCACAAGCAGTATTATTATGTAAATCATGGCATCTTCACCATTCATGTATATTGCGCCACTTTCATCCTGTTGCTGTTGTATATCCTGGTGCAAAAGCTTGCCGATGCGGTGAATGTGCAATGGTTCTCCATTGTATGCATGCTCATCATGATAGCCATCTGGTTCTATATCATGATCTATCTGTACAAAGCGATGAGGGGCTTTTATAAACAGGGCCGGTTCAAAACCTTCGTGAAATATTTTATCACCTGTTTTATATCCTTTATTGTAAATGTCATTCTATTCGTACTATTCATACTGATCTCAGTGGTCAGTCTGGGTTAAATATTATTTTATGAGCGAGCAACAAGGTTCTTTCCAGCGGCTGGTAACCATTATGGATGAATTGAGGGAAAAATGTCCCTGGGACAGGAAGCAGACGGTGGAGACGCTCCGTCCCATGACCATCGAGGAGACTTATGAGCTGGCGGATGCCATCACGTCCGGCGATTGGAAGGGGATCCGGGAGGAACTGGGCGACCTGCTGCTGCATATCGTCTTTTATGCCCGGATCGGGAAAGAGCAGGGGCAATTTACCCTGGAAGAGGTGATTGACGGTGTCTGTGAGAAGCTGATCACCCGGCATCCGCATATTTACGGTGATGTTGCAGGACAAAAAGGACTGGTGGCTGTAAATGACGAGGAAGATGTCAAGAAGAACTGGGAGAAGCTCAAACTGAAGGAAGGCAAGAAATCCGTGCTCGGCGGGGTGCCGGTGTCCCTGCCGGCAACGGTGAAAGCGATCCGGCTGCAGGAGAAAGCGGGGCAGGTAGGCTTTGAATGGGATGAGACCGCCCAGGTGTGGGACAAGGTGAAAGAGGAGATGGAAGAACTGCAGGAGGCGGTTGCCCTGAAGGATAAGGCCCGGATCCAGGAGGAATATGGGGACCTGGTGTTCTCGCTGGTCAATTACGCACGGTTTTTGCAGATAGATGCAGAGAATTCCCTTGAGCTGACCAACCGGAAGTTCATTTCCAGATTTACCCGCATGGAGCAGGAGGCGCTGGCGCAGGGAAAGCAGCTGGCTGACATGACATTGGAGGAGATGGATGGCATCTGGAATTCTATTAAAAAGCAAAATACGACGGATTGAAGTCCTTTTTCATTGATATTTACCGCAAGAACAGGTGGCTGTTGCTGGAGGCGTTGGGATTGTTCTTATGCGGATATTTCCTCAACCTGTATTTCGACAGCGACGCGTCTGTCAAAAGTCTTCGTAACTCCATACAATCGTCCCTGCAGGACCGGGAGCAGGATTTTGAGCGCCTGACCAGGGATACGGCCTTGCTGGGCCGGCTTGCAGACCGGGCATATACGGAGCAGGAGCTGACCTATCTCGTAGACAAGCGATACGGCATATTCCTCTATGCCGTGGATACTGCAGGCGTACCTACGACCTTGCAATTCTGGAATGACCAGCGCGCGCTGCCTACTGCCCCACTGTTGAACATGGCCGACGGATATGCCCTCACCCAGCTGGCCAATGGCAAGTATAATGTGATCAAAAAAACGGTGAAGGTGGGGGACAAGACAATGGTGGCGATGGCGCTCATACCTGTCCGCTGGCAGTATTTCATCGCCACGACGAACCTGACGCCGGAATTCACGGAAAATGATGCAGCAGAAGAGCGGGTAGCCATATCGGCCAGCCCGACAGGATTCCCCGTACATACATCGCTGGGGAACGGCGCTATCCTGTTCTACCTGGTCAAGAAACCGGGCTATCACGCACCGGCGCATAACTGGAGCATACCGCTGGTGATCTTACTGGGTGTATTGTTGGTCCTGGTCCTGATCCATAATGTCGCCCATACCATACGTGAAAGGTGGGGGGCTCCCCTGGCCATCGGCTTCCTGATATCAGTGATCCTATGGCTGCGGATCATGGTCTATATCTATCCCGGCATCCTGAACCTGCGGCAATTCGAACTTTTCGATCCCACCATCTACAGCTCCACCGTCATCCTCAGCTCGCTGGGTGACCTTGTCATCAACGCCTTCCTTTTCTGCTGGATCATCCTTTTTATCAAGCGGGAGATCAGCGAATACACCATCCCGCAATCGGTCCATCGCTGGAAGAACTGGATATGGACCTTTATCGGCCTGTCCCTGCTGGTGATCACCACTTTTGGATTTGCCAATATTGTCCAGTCCCTGGTGACGGATGCGAAGATCTCCTTCAATGTAACGAACTTCTTCAGCCTCCTGAATAATTACAGCTTTGTCGGGTTTATAGCCCTGGCTGCACTGGCGCTTGGCTATTTCTTTTTGTCGCAGGTGCTTTTCCAGCTCGTGGGCTACCTGGTCCGTGCGCTCTCTATCGTACTCTATATCATCATTGCTTTCATGGGGCTGCTATGGCTAACCCTTATCCATAACAACACCGGGACGATGGAGCTGGACATCCTGGTGCTGCTGTGGCTGCTGGCCTATACCTGGCTCATGCAGCGGCGGGTATTCTCGGACCTGCGTTTCCGGCTGAATGTATCCGAAGTGCTTTTCTGGCTGTTTATCTTCTCCACTTCCATTTCCGCAGTGATCCTTTTCGAGAACCGGAAGATGGAGGAGGATAAGTGGAGGGGATACGCCGAACAGCTGGCTGCCCAGGCCGATCCCACCAGTGAAAAGATGCTGAGCATCGACTTCAGGTATATCGACAACGATTATCTGTCCTATATATTTCCCCGGTTCAAGGACCCGGTGCTGAACCTGGCTATCAAGGACAGCATGGTCAACCGGAATTTCGGGTACCAAAACCGGTTCGACACGCATATCTATACCTACGATGAGCTGGAGCGGCCTTTATACAATGAACGGTCCATCTCCTATGACACCCTGAACACGATCTATACCACGCCGCAAAGCAAGAGCACGAATATACCGGACCTGAAATATTACGAGAAGTCTTTCGATAAGTATACCTATATCTACCGGAAGGTGGTCCACAAACCCGATACCGCGGGCAAGATAGCGGGATTCCTCTTTATCCTTTCCGAGCCGAAGAGCTATAAGGGTAATAATGCGCTGGTGCCGGAGCTGTTCCGTCAAAAAAGCGAGGACCTTCCTGAGTATTATGCTATTTACAATAAACGGGAGCTTATCAGCGACAACAACGACTATCCCTTTTCCACGCACCTGACGGACGAGCAGATCCCAAGGACGGATTATGCGCATGTCAGGAAAGGGGCCTATGACGAGCTATGGCATCATATATCGGACGACAATTTTGTGGTGGTGGTAAGGCGGGATAATTCGGCGCTGGAGGATATCACCTTATTCGCTTACTTATTCAGCGCCTTCCTTTTCCTGGTGGCGTTGTTCCGCCTGTCGGCCCTACTGATCTGGTCGCGGCTGCACTGGAGCCAGCTGAAGAGCTACTGGCAGCTGAATATCCGGAGCCAGATCCATACGACCATCATCTTTATCAGCCTCTTTTCCTTCATCGTCATCGGCGTAGCGACCATTATCTTCTTTAACAACCGCTATAATCGCAATAACCAGGACAGGCTGAGCAGATCGATGCAGATAATGGTAAACGAGGTGCAGAACAAGATGTCGGGGCAGATCATTTACGGGGACGAATGGACCTTGTACTACCCGGGGGCAAGGGGCGAGCTGCAGAAGATGATCGAGGAGGTGGCGCAGGTGCATAGTACGGATATCAACGTCTATGACCTGAATGGTAACCTGCAGATATCCTCCCACCTTTTTTTATACGATAAAGGCATCCTCGGCAAGAAGATGCATCCTTTGGCCTACTATAACCTCCATCAGCTGAACTCCATCCAATATACCAATAAGGAGCAGGTGGGGGGAGTGCCCTATTTAAGCATTTACAGGCCATTACGGGACGCCAGCGGAAACGCGTACGCTTACCTGAATATTCCTTCTTTTTCCACGCAGAACGAGCTAAAGGAGGAAATATCCAATTTCCTGGTGACCATTATCAACCTGAACGCTTTTATCTTCCTGATAGCGGGCACGATCGCGCTGTTCCTGACGAACAGGATCACGGCCAGCTTCCTGCTGATATCCAAAAAAATGCAGGAGGTGAACCTGGGCAAGACGAATGAAGTGATCGAATGGAAACGGAATGATGAGATCGGGGGATTGGTGAAGGAATACAATAAGATGGTGAAAAAGCTGGAAGAGAGCGCTGCTGCCCTGGCCAAGAGCGAGCGTGAGGGCGCATGGAGAGAAATGGCGCGGCAGGTGGCGCATGAGATCAAGAACCCGCTGACGCCCATGAAGCTTAGTATACAGTATTTACAGAAGGCTATCGACAATAATTCCCCTAATGTGAAGGAAATGGCTTCCGGTGTGGCCAGGACCCTGGTGGAGCAGATAGACCACTTGTCGAAGATCGCATCGGACTTTTCCCAGTTCGCCAATATCGGCAATCCCAAGAAGGAGGTGTTCGACCTGCATGAGATGTTGTATTCCCTCACTTCACTTTATGAGACGACGGAGAATCTCCTGTTCAAGTGGGTGCCGGTGCATCAGAAGATCCTGGTGTATGCGGATAAGACGCAGCTGAACCGGCTGTTCACGAACTTATTACAGAATGCGCTGGAAGCTTGTACGGATAAGACCAAACGGGTGATCAGCGTCAGCGAGGAGGTGCGGGAAGAGACGATCGTCGTGAAAGTGACGGACAATGGGGAAGGCATCCCGTCTGAGATGCATACAAAGATATTCATGCCTAATTTTACGACGAAATCTTCGGGTACGGGATTGGGATTGGCGATGAGCAAGACCATCGTCGAGCAGGTGAAGGGGAGGATATGGTTTGAGACGGTGGAGGGTGAGGGGACGACATTCTATGTGGAGCTGCCTATTCTTAGAGCGACAGCGAACTCCTAGCTCTCAGCTACTTCTTCCTACGCGCCAGGTGGTCCCGGAATTGCTGCAGCGTAAAGCTGCTGAGGTTCCTCTCCGGCGTGAGCATGGCTTTCTGTGCGGCCAGCACACCGTACCTGATGTCCTCATAGCCCTCTGTGGAGTGGGCGTCAGGGTCTATGGATATGAGCACGTTCTTCTCCAGTGCGTAGCCAATCCATCGCCAGTCCATGTCGAGACGGCGGGGGTGAGCATTAAGCTCTATCGTCACCTGGTTGGCGGCGCAGGCATCGATAATGGTCTTATGATTGACGGGATACCCGGGGCGGCTGAGGAGCAGCCTGCCTGTCATATGCCCCAGGATGGTCGTATACGGGTTCTCGATGGCGCGAAGCAGGCGCATCATGGCTTTTTCCTCCGTCATTTTCAGATTGGAATGTACCGAAGCAATGACCAGATCGAAAGTAGAAAGGATATTGTCGGTGTAGTCGAGGGCGCCGTCATTGAGGATATCGCATTCGATGCTTTTAAAGATGACGAAGGGCGCCAGTTTCCGGTTGAGCTCGTCGATCTCCTGGTGCTGCTGCTTAATTCTTTCCTCTGTTAGGCCATTGGCATAGAAGGCGCTCTTGCTGTGATCACTGATGACGAGGTATTCGAAGCCTTTGGCCATGCAGGCGCGGGCCATTTCTTCCAGTGAGTGGCTGCCATCGCTCCAGGTACTATGGCTATGGATGATGGCCCTGATATCTTCCGGCTGGATGGGGGCAGACCGGGGATGGTGGCTGGCGTGTGTGATCGTAGCTTCCAGTTCCCTTGCCGGGGCGGGGATGAAAGGAAGGGGTCCTTCTTCGAAGATCTCTTCTTCGGACCTGTATTTCCTGCCGCCGGGGTCCAGGTAGGTCTTGCCGGTCACGGCGTGCCAGGTAGTGCGGAACTCATCGGAGCAGCTGAAATGGAAGAGGGTGGAATAGAAATGGCCGGGTTCGGGGAAATAGATGTTGATCAGGATGCCCTCAGGGCTGCGGAAGTAATGGATAGCGACCTTGTGGTCGGGTGTGGCTTGTTCCTCTTTATAGCCTTGTGCGATGAAGTAGGCGGTGACCTTTTCTTCATCTGCGGTGGTGACCCATTCCAGTCTGTCTATCACGGGGAGTTGACGGCGGAATTCACCGGCGAAGGAGAATTCTTCGTCGGGAAATGATTCTTTGAGGGCTTTATCTACAATATATGCGAAGGCTTCTACGTCTGCATAGAGGTGACTGCCCTGGGCGCGCAGGTAAAATTCTATGGTCTCACGGGTATTGGCCTGTGTTTTCTCTCCGAAGCCTTTATAGAGGAGGAGGCGGTTTTCCTGGCATGCATATAGTAATTCTCCGATGGACTCTACGCCCATCTCTTTCCATATTGTGGCGATCTTTTTTGGTCCGAGCCCTTTGATCTGCAGCATTTCGATGACGCCGGCGGGTGTCCGCCCGATAAATTCCCGTAAAAGGGGTAATTCGCCTGTTTCCAGGATTTGGGTGATTTTTTTTCCGATTGCGTCCCCAATTCCCTTGATCGAGACGAATTTTGCGGGATCCATGTCTGCCAGCTGGCCGGGCAGTTTTTCGATGGCGAAGGCTGCGGAGGAGTAAGAACGGGTCTTAAATGAGTTCTCTCCGTGTATGTCCATGAGCTTGGAGAGGAGTGTAAACTGGTCGGCTATATAGTAGTTGTCAGGCATGAGATATATCGGTGTTGGATGTAGGACTAAAGGTAGGAATTTGTATGGGATCGGAGAGGGGGTGAGCTGAAAGCCTTGCCGGGTGCGGGTTTCAGCGGGTGATATAAAAGAAAAAGTCCCGAATCTCTTCGGGACTTGATATTTTCTGCCAAACTAAGAAATAAGAACTATTTCTTTTTTGCAGCTTTCTTAGCGGCTTTCTTTTTCGGAGCTGCTTTCTTTTTTGGAGCTGCTTTCTTCTTAGCGGCTTTTTTTGCTGTTGCCATTGTTTTTGAATTTAATTGGTTAGTAAATCAATTTACAATAGTAAAAATAGAAATATCTTTTAAACAACCAAAAAAAATTTTTGATTTGTTCAAAAAAAATTCTAAGCTCCTACTTCTGCAGCATTGATACTAACGAAGGTTTTATCACCTTTTCCTTTCTTAAATTCAACGAGGCCATCGGTGAGTGCGAACAAAGTAAAATCTTTTCCGACACCGATATTCTTACCAGGATGGTATTGTGTACCACGTTGGCGAACGATGATGTTACCTGCAACAGCGGGTTGACCACCGTAGATCTTTACGCCTAAGCGTTTGCTTTGTGAGTCGCGGCCGTTCTTTACACTGCCTTCACCTTTTTTATGTGCCATGATCTGAGAATTTCAAAAGTTATTAACTGTAATGAATGATTGGATTAAACGATATCGCTGATCCTGATCTTCGTGTAATGGGTACGATGACCGTGTTTCTTGCGAAACCCTTTTCTTCTTTTCATTTTGAAGGCGATGACCTTGTCACCCTGTACGTGACCTACGATCTCTGCCTTGATGGTGGCTTTTACGTCCTTGCCTACGGTGAGTGTGCCGTCTGCGTCTACGAGGAGAACTTCTCCGAATTCCACTTTGTCACCTGCATTGCCTGCAACGCGGGGAACGTACAAAGTTTGATCCTTTTGGACCTTGAATTGCTGGCCGGCGATTTTTACAACTGCGAACATAAAAAACAATATTTGGGCTGCAAAGGTATGATAAATCCCCGGAAAAAAAGAAGGATTGACGTAAAAAAAGGACGGGAAAGGCAAAATTACGGGTTTTACCGGGAAATAAGGTGGATAAGGGTTTGGGAGAAAGGGGAAATGATTTTTTGCGGGTTTCAGGAGCGCCAAGGTAAGTGTTTGAAAATGAGCGATAAGCACAGCGGACACCTGGAATATTGTCCATTGAGCTTTTTCAATTAAGTTTGCCGCCATGAACATGAAGATTAAATCACTTCTTGCCAGACCATTTGCTTCATATATATATAAGAGCGTCCAAAAGGGGATGCTGACGGCGGTGAGCGACCAGGAGACGATCTTAAAGGACCTGCTGAGAGTGGGCAGTAAAACCGTTTTCGGGGAGGAGCACCGGTTGGGAGAGGTCAAGACGTACGAGGAATTCAAGCAGGCGGTGCCGGTCCGGGATTATGAGCAGTTTGCGGGCTATATCGGGCAGATCAAGGAGGGAAGGCACAATGTGCTCTGGCAGGGTAAGCCCATCTACCTGGCCAAGACCTCTGGCACCACCAGCGGGGTGAAATATATTCCCATCTCCAAGGATTCCATATCGAATCATATCAATACGGCCAGGAATGCGCTGCTGTGCTACATGGCTTCCACGGGAAATATGTCCTTCTCGGACGGTAAAATGATATTCCTTTCGGGTTCTCCGGAGCTTGAGCGGATCGCGGGCATCCCTACGGGCAGGCTCAGCGGGATTGTCAACCATCATGTGCCCCGGTACCTGCGCACGAACCAGCTGCCTTCCTATGAGACGAATTGCATCGAGGATTGGGAGACGAAACTGGATAAGATCGTAGAGGAGACCATCAACCAGGATATGACCCTGATCAGCGGCATTCCGCCATGGGTACAGATGTATTTCGACCGGCTCATCGGGCTAACGGGAAAGCCTGTGAAGGACATCTTCCCTAATTTCTCCGTACTCGTACATGGAGGTGTGAACTTCGAGCCCTATAAAGCCAAGCTTTTTGAAAGCATAGGAAAAAAGATCGATACCATCGAGACGTTTCCCGCATCGGAAGGTTTTTTTGCCTTCCAGGACGTCCCTGACGGGGAGGGGCTGCTGCTGAATACGAACAGCGGTATTTTCTTCGAATTCATCCCTGTGGATGAATTCGGCAAGGACAACCCTGTCCGGCTTAGCCTGAAGGACGTGAAAGTCGGGGAGAACTATGCGCTGGTGGTGAGCACCAATGCGGGCCTTTGGGGCTATAGTATTGGGGATACCGTTAGATTTGTCTCAACGGAACCTCACAGGCTGGTGGTAACGGGCAGGACGAAACATTTTATCTCCGCATTTGGGGAGCATGTTATTGGCGAAGAGGTGGAATACAGTCTTATGAAGGCTGCCGAAGAGGAAGGACTGCATATCACGGAATTCACGGTCGCGCCCATGATACAGCAGGGCGAGGGCAAGTCCTATCACGAATGGTTTGTCGAATTCGAGCGTAAACCGTCCGACCTTCATGAATTTGCTGTAAAAGTAGATGAGAACCTACGCAATAAAAACATATATTACAACGATCTGATCACGGGAAATATCCTGCAGCCGCTGCAGATCCGGGCGGTGAAAAAACACGGGTTCATCGATTATATGAAATCGGTAGGCAAACTGGGAGGCCAGAACAAGGTGCCGCGGTTGAGCAATGACCGGAAACTGGCAGGGGAACTGGAAAAATACATTGAGTAAAAATGTCAAACGGCGTAACAAAAAAAAGAGTTGCCATATTCGGCTCCACCGGCTCCATCGGGCGGCAGGCGCTGGAAGTGATAGATGCCAATCCCGGTCTTTTTAGTGTGGAGGTGCTGACAGGGCAAAGTAATGAAGAGCTGCTGATCCGGCAGGCCTTACATTTCAAGCCGGATGTCGTTGTCATCGGGGATGAAAAGAAATACCCCAAGGTGAAGGATGCGCTGGCGGCACAGCCCATTAAGGTATTCGGAGGGGAGCAGGCCATCGAAGAAGTGGCTGCCATGGATAATTACGACATCATGCTGGCAGCCATCGTTGGTTTTGCGGGTCTCCGCCCTACTTTACGGGCCATCGACAACGGTAAGGCGATCGCCCTGGCCAATAAGGAGACATTGGTGGTAGCAGGAGATATCGTCATGCAAAAGGCGCTGGAGAAACGGGCGCCCATCATTCCTGTGGATTCCGAACATTCGGCTATCTTTCAGTGTTTGGTAGGGGAGACGAGGAGCCGGATCGAGAAGATCGTGCTAACCGCCAGCGGGGGGCCTTTTCTGGGTAAAAAACCTAATTTCCTCGTAAATGTAAAAAGGGATCATGCCTTGCAGCACCCTAACTGGAGCATGGGCGCCAAGATCACGATCGATTCCGCCACGTTGATGAACAAGGGTTTGGAGATGATTGAAGCCAAGTGGCTCTTCAACCTGCAGCCGGACCAGGTGCAGGTGGTCATCCACCCGCAAAGCATCATTCACAGCATGGTCCAGTTCGAGGACGGATCCATAAAGTCGCAGATGGGGCTGCCCGATATGAAGCTGCCCATACAGTATGCCCTGGCTTTTCCCAGACGTATACCGAACAACTTTCCACGTTATGATTTCCGTAGGCCGGGGACATTGACCTTCGAAGAGCCTGATGTGAAGACCTTTCGCAACCTGACGCTGGCTACGGATGCGCTGTTCAAGGGCGGAAATCTTCCCTGTATCCTGAATGCAGCTAATGAGATAGCGGTATTCGCGTTCCTGCGCAACCGTATAGGATTTCTCGACATGACGGACCTGGTGGAGCGTACCATGCAGCAGGTGCCATTTATCGAGCATCCTACCCTGGATGAATATTTTGAAAGCGATGGCGAGGCCCGGGAATTCGCGGCGTCGTTGATCAAGCTGTAAAAAGGAGTTAAAGTCTGGTAATTTTTGCTGTTTTTTTTCGACAGATGTCTGATAAGGGAAATTTAGCAGATATTTGGCAAGTCTCTTTAATCTATAAAAACATTCTCCTACGGAGCATCTCTGGACAATATGATACTACTAGCAATTGATTGGTCCGCAGTCGGCATAAAAGTGCTGCAATTCATTTTATCGTTCTCTATACTGGTCGTGTTGCATGAGGCCGGGCATTTTTTCCCTGCCCGCTGGTTTAAATGCCGGGTGGAGAAGTTCTATCTTTTCTTTAATCCCTGGTTCTCTCTTTTCAAAAAGAAGATCGGGGAGACGGAATATGGGCTGGGATGGATACCTTTTGGGGGATATGTGAAGATATCCGGCATGATCGACGAGAGCATGGATAAGGAGCAGATGCAAAAGCCGCCCGAGCCCTGGGAATTCCGCAGCAAGCCGGCCTGGCAGCGCCTGATCATCATGCTGGGGGGCGTCACGGTGAATGTGATCCTGGCGTTGGTCATTTTTATTATGATCATGTGGGTTTGGGGCGACCGTTATATTCCTGTCAGCAACCTGAAATATGGCGTGTCGGTGGATAGCCTGGCTACCAGGATCGGTATGCAGGAAGGGGATAAGATCCTTGCTGTAGCCGGCAAGCCCCTGGAACGGGTGGGAACCACCGGATCGGAGATCATCATGAATGAGGCCAAGAGCATCACTGTCGAGCGGAATGGTCAGCGGATGGAGATGGCGATCCCCGCGGGATTTATCAATCAGCTGAATAAGAACAGGCTGCAGGGGTTCACTTATCTGCGCTATCCCATGATCGTGGATTCCATCCTGCCGGATGCAAAGACAAATGGCCCGGCCCTGCAGAAGGGCGATACCGTGCTGACATTTAACAACCGGCCGGCTTACTGGTATTTTGATATGAACAAGGCATTGTTCAGCGCAGGCAAGGCTAAGCTTGCCAGTGTTCCCATCACCGTGCTGCGGAATGGGAAGGATACGATACGGACGAACCTGGCGCTCATCAAAGGAATTAATTATGGCATGTTCACCAAAGATGCAGAGGAGGTCCTGGGATACAAACAGATCAATTACACGTTTGGACAGGCTATTCCTGCCGGGGTGGCGAAGAGCGTACAGACGCTGACCAACTATATCCGCAATCTTAAATTATTGTTCACCTCGAAGGAGGTGAAGACGGAGGATTCACTGGGCAGTGTGATCAGCATTACCAATGTATTTCCGCCTGTATGGGATTGGCAGAGCTTTTGGACCCTGACGGCTATTTTCAGCATCCTGCTGGCTTTTATGAATGTGCTGCCCATTCCGGCATTGGATGGAGGACATGCGCTCTTCACGCTGGTGGAGATGATAACGGGACGGAAGCCGAGCGATAAGTTCATTGAATATGCGCAGATGGTGGGGATGATATTGTTGTTTGCGTTGATGGCGTATGCGTTGGGATTGGATATATTCAGGATATTCAGGAAGTAGAAATTTCGTATCTTTGCAGAACCGCTAATGGCGGGATGGGGCTGCCCGGTTTTGACAGCATAGATCTTTGAAGGTGTAAGCATGCAGTGCTTTGTGTAATCGGCACTTTAATCTCGAAGACTCAAACTTCAAATGGCAATACTCAGTATGCCATGGCTGCCTAATCAGTGATTAGATAGTCATTCGGGCCGCGTAGCAGGTTAGCCTGTTCCCAAGTTATGCCGCCGACTCAAAACAAAACAGGATGCTGCAGTAGAAGGCTGTGACTACTGCTTAAGACCATTCAGCTAAGGAAACAATTGGTGTGTCCGGTTCCTGTTGTTTCCCGACAATTAATGCCGGAATAAGCATGTAGAAAGCTTTTGGAGGTGATGTTTGGACAGGGGTTCGACTCCCCTCAGCTCCACCTGAGAACCCGGCAAAACGCCGGGTTTTTCGTTACTGGCAAGGATTACAGCGGGTTTTTTACTTCGGTTTATATTGGTCTATTTCGGTTAGTTTAGGTATTGTTTCGGACCAAAAAAGGACTTACTTTCGGACCAAATTACTGATATGGCGACCCTCACTCTCAAGCTCAATGAGACCTATAAATCCCAGGACGGCACCTATCCAATCATTTTAAAGATAGAGCATCGCGGCCAACGTCGCAAAATTCCCATCGGCTACAGGGTAGAAAAAAGGCACTGGACCGGCTCACAAGTAAGCGGCCGGCACCCAGATGCAGCATTGATCAATGCGGCTATTGCGAATAAGGAGTCGGAGGCGAAGCGTTATCTGGCAGATTGCCAACTGCATAGTAAACCTATTCACCTGGATCTTATCGGCACGGGGCGTGCCTCGTATTCATTCACAGAGTATCTCGATCATCGGGCGGCACAATATAAAGCCGCCGGCAAGGTAGTCATGAAAAGAAAGGTCAGTCGATTCGCGCTGGAGCTGCGGGACTGCTTTAAACGGGAAGTTTTTTTCGATGATGTGAATCTTGACTGGCTCCGGCGCCTGGAACAATATCATATTGACAATGGCAACGTAGAGAACACCCGGCACAAGAAATTCAAGTTCCTTTCTGAGTTTTACGGGCATGCGATGAGAGAAGGCAAGTCGCCGGCACCCAATCCTTTTAAGGACTATAAGATCGTGACTAAGCCAGTTAAAAAGGACAAGCTGACAGAGGCGGAGATCAAAAAGATAGAGGACCTGCAATTGTCCCCTGGACCGGTGGCCGATGCCCGAAATATTTTCCTCTTCTCGTTCTATGCCAAAGGTCAGCGGTTTGAGGTGTGCGCTACCCTGCGCCGCGACCAAGTGGCAAATGGCCGCATTCACTTCCGCACAAACAAGGGAAATGAATTTATCAGTGTAAAGATCCACGCCAGGTTGCGAGCTATCCTGGATCTTTATCCGGAAAGTGAATTTGTTTTTCCTTACGTTTCGGAGATTCCCACTGATCCGGAAGCATACCTCTCGATGATCTCCAGCTGCAACACCATAGTGAACCGAAATCTGAAAGTTGTGGCCAGGGGCGCTAAAATAAAAACTACGCTGACCATGCATATTGCGCGACACTCATTCGCCTACCAGCTGAAAAAGGTCAGCGATAATGTGAACGTCATCCAAGATGCACTGGGCCATTCCGACCAAAGGATTACGCAAGCCTATTTGAAAGCCCTGGAAGATGAAAGGCTGGACCCGGAAATGGAAAAACTCTACGGCCTATAGGAGGGGGGCTATCTTGTCCCGCCAAACCGGGTAACCTGCCCCGTTCAAATGAATATCGTCGTACGTATAATCCGGGTTCAGGAATCCATCTTTGTAGAAGGCGGTAAATAGGTCAATGTAGGGCAAATGTGAGAAGCTGCAGTAGTCCATCAACCAGTGATTGAAAGCCTCTATAGCTGGCTGCAACTCCGCGTGGGACCTTCCCAGGGGGAAGATCGATTGTACGTAGATCTTCGTTTCCGGCGATGCGTACCAGATCGTATTGACAATAACCTGGTAGTTGACCTTCAGTGTATCCAGCGGCACATTGTTTAGGATATCGTTGATCCCGACGTCCAGGAATATCTTCGCAGGCCGGGCGGCTGCAATGGCCTCTATTCTCTTTCTGATGTGGCACGAGCGGTTTCCGCTGATCCCACGGTTCTTGATCTTTAAAGAATGGAACATCTCATTCAGCGGGAAGCCTTCAGTGATACTATTGCCGACAAAGACGATATCCCCCGTATCGATGGGCAAGGGCTTCAGCACACTTTCGCGGGATTGATTCCACATGTCGAAGTATGCCAGTTGGGATTGGGCAACTGACGGTCCGCTATGGGCGAAGTGATGCCTTTTGAATGCGAAGATGATTGCAGCGGCAAGGCTTACAACGATGTATGCCTTAATGAAGTAGCGTTTCATGCGACGTGGGTTTAATGGTTAAAAGAGCCCCTCCTGAAAAGGAGAGGCACACACTTAGTAGTATCCATTGCTGGCGCAATGGTGTGAAAGAAAATTCAGTATACCCGTCAATATGTTTCTCCGGCGCCTTCACCAGAGGCTATAAAATCAGTTCCCCAGCCCCTAAACCTTATACTATTACACCCCAAGGTAATGTCAAAAAAATGCATTTACAAGGATATAAGTTATATTCTACATGGCATAAGTGGAACTATCTATGGCATTTTAAGTGTCTTTCGAGTAATCGTTTGTGTAATAACGCGTTATTGCGGGGATGAAGAGCGCCGCCTACCGAAAGGTCAGTTTACTTATAAGCAATGGAGTAGTGGAGGATTTCGAACAGATAGCCGTGGATATTCAAAAGAAGGTCTTGGCGGCGGACCTGCACATGCATTTCCGCACGCTTATGGCCAGGGTGAAAGATCCTGGTAAGTGGCAGGTAGGAGAATTGAGGGCCTTATCAGACTTGCTTGAATTAGATCATAGTGTCCTGTTGCTCATGGCAGACAGGCTGTCCATTGAGGTAGAAAAGAAAAAAGAGTCAGCAAAGTCAAAAAAAAGGGGAAAGAAATAGTGTAAGGTTTTAATTACTTTTTAATCTGTGTCGAAATATCAACAGCCGTGTCATGAGCTCCAACAGGCGTGCAGGTTTGGCGAATAACCGTGTAACGCATAAGTATAAACCAAAAAATTATACAAGAAAAAAGTACTACAATTTTTTTGTAAAGAAAAACCAGTGTATTATCTTCGACATCCCTTAAAGTGTCGCATTCATAAACCTGTCCTCTGCATCCTCTCTATTCCCATCTATTACACTAAAATTTATTTTGTTAACCACAAGACCTTTACCGTCATGCAATCACCATGCGCTACCTGTGTCCATCTGAACGAATGCCCTCTTGCATCTTCGGGGTTAAGTCTGGCCCGATTCTTTGTAGAATTTCACCCAGAATTTGCCTTGCTCTTTCCTGACTGCCTTTTGCTTCCCGGAGGGCGTCCCTTTTCAGCAATTCAATTACGATCGCGAAACCATTCTCCAGCCTATCGGCAAGTTCAGGTAAACTAGTCACAATTTTTTGCACAGATTTATTGATCATGGCCTGGGTCTGCTCCTGGGCCATTTTACTTTCGATGCTTTTTATTGTTTCTACCTGCGCCTTATATCCCTCTGCAAGTACCAGTAAAACCGAATTCATCGAAGGTTCCTTTTCCGCTTTTGTCTCAATCTTGTTTACCTGTCCGTGCAGCATTGGACCCGCGCCAACCAAAAGCCAGTTGGCATTTACTTCCGGCCAAAGCCTAAGAATATCTGCAATTATTTCGGCCGACGGGCTATTCCCCTCCTTTTTTAAACGGTTTATCTTTTGCGGTGCGTCATATTTCAAATGTTTAATAGCCAACTCGTTGACAGTAGAAACACCGTAGTGCTTCATTAGCTGTTCAAGCCTGCTAAAAAATCCTTTTAAAATATTTTCCGACATAAGTAATTGCCAATCAGGCAGTTTCAAACTCGTTTTAAATTAAGTTTAAAACATGTTTGTATGTTTCAAACTTGTTTGTATCTTTGAATCAGATTTGAAACAAAATACGAAAACAATGGCAAAGCAGACAAAAAAGGTAGATCAACCCAAGCCGACTCTTCCCTTCGAAGTGATCGGGGCCCTGGCCGACACCTTCGGTAAAGATCCCCTTACCATCAAGCGGTGGATAGACGCGGGCGATGACCGGCTGACCACCGACAAGGCTAAAAAAGTTTTTGCTGAAAAGAATATTGAGTGGAGTTAAACAGGATGTGGAGTACGGATGTGCTCTAAATCGCCCACAAGATAATTCGCGCCTTTTGATTTTGCAAGTACCCCTTTAACTGAACACAAAATCCCTAAATATGAAAACTGAAAAATGTCCTTTTGAAGATCATGCCCGTAACCTAATGAAGTTCGACATCGTGATGATTGTTCTTGTCCTGTTAATCGCCTTCAATATTGCATCATTCTTTATCTGGAAATCTTTTTAAATATCTCTATATGAACCCCTCTCAATCTCTTGCACCCGGTCAAAAAGTTCTGGTTAAAGTGTATAACTCCGCCAAACGTGAATGCGATTGGATGCCCGGTGTGTTCGAGAATTACGTCAATGCCGACGACAGGGACCATAGGCTGAACGTCGCAATGGATAATGGTTGGTATGTACAGGGCGCGGCTCCTGAGTGTGTGAAAGCCGCTTAACATTCTTTAAACCACTTTTTATATGAAAGCCTACAACTACAATTTCTGGAACACTTTCAAGATCGTCTTTGGTTACGCGGCGCTGCTTTATATCCTGGCCGCCATATTTACCGGGTGCTCCGGCAGTCGCTATCCTTATCAGGGTTGCCATGTAGGCAAGACTGCCCAGGTTGACACCACGCACGTCCAGAAAGAAAAAAAAATCGCGATCGCAAAAACTGGCGTCTCGCTGGCCTGAAGCAATAAAACGAACCATCCATGCAAAAGCTCTTAACCGCTGCAGAAGTAGCCCAGGCGCTGGGAGTAAAGACCCAGACAGTCCGTGAGTGGCTTCATGCAGGAAAGATACCGGGGACTATTCTACCAGGCGGAGACATGCGGTTCAAAGAGTCATCTGTCGAGATGTGGATGGAATCGCGGACGATCCGGAAAAAGAAACAGAAAATAGCGTAACCCATGAAACGAATATTCGATTATATCCGTACGAACCTGGAGCCGATAATCCTGGGCGTGATCTTCGGGATCATCATAGTCTTTCTGATCTGTGCCCTTATCACCGCTTTATACTATATAACCCTATGGAAGCATTCACAACAATAGCCATATCCCTGTTCTGCCTTTTCCTTCATTCGCTCTGTATGGTGTGGTGGGAGGATCTGAGGAAAGCGAAGATCAAAGCGCAACGTCAACACGATAACGGATGCTAAAATCAACCTGTCATGAATATCCTTCCTCATTTGCCCCTGTTCTGGCTCGGAGTGCTCAGCGGAATTATTATCCTGGCTCTCTGGCAATCCCTGATCAAGGGAAGACTATACTGCTTTTATCTTTTTTGTGGCCACGGCTGGCAGGTATTGATCGAAGAGATTCGAAGGCCGATACGAGTTATACGTGAGGCCTTGAGCAGGAAGACATTCAACGACAAATTCCCAGGACAGCAAAAAGATGCTGAAGATATTTTTTAGGGCTTTTCATAAAATGGGTTTAATGGTTAGGTCCGGAGATCTGCCGGACCTTTTTAAAAGTTCTTTCAAACTGTGGGGTAGTGTAACGGTAGCACGCTGGGCTCATAACCCAGAGGACCAGTTCGAATCTGGCGACCGCAACGATAGAGGCGGGCATTTCCCCTCTTTCTTTTCATATGGCAAGCAATCGTTAGGGTCAGCCCTATTCTTGGGGCTGACCAATTTTTGAAGTTTCTTATTATTCATCATAAACAACAAACACAGCATGAAAATTATTCTCAAACAGCTACAACTGTCTTACTTCAAAGGCATCCGAAGCCTTACGGTAGACTTTAATGAGCATGTGCAGGATATCCACGGTGCCAACGAAACGGGCAAATCAACCGTTTTCAACGCCTTTTTATGGCTGCTCTTCGGCAAAGACATGGAGGGCCGTACAGATTATCAAATCAAAACCACCGATGATGCCGGCCGGGAGATGCCAAAGATCGACCACGAAGTGACCGGCACCTTTGAGATTGACGGCCGGACGGTTATCATGCGCCGGACGTTGAAGGAAAAGTGGGTGAAACCACGCGGCGCGGCGGAATCTCAGTTCGGCGGGAATGAAACAATTTTCGAATGGAACGGCGTCCCCATGCGCGAAAAGGATTATATCGAGAAGATCAACGGTATCATGAAGGAGGACGTTTTCAAGCTGCTAACGAATCCCCTTTACTTCAATGATGGACTGAAAGGTTATAAAATACCAGACTGGCAGGCCCGGCGTAACGTGTTACTGGAACTTGCCGGCGAGATACGGGACGATGATATCGCCGCCGGGGACACACGTTTTGAAAACCTACTGAAGGAATTGCGCGGTAAATCCCTGGATGAATACAAGAAGCAGCTTGCTGCCCAGAAAAAGAAGATCCGCGAAACACTGGATTTCATTCCCTCCCGTATCGATGAAGCAACCAGAGCGCTTCCGGAGGCCTTGGACTTCGCCGCCATTGACCGGTCTATCCTGGCAATGGAAAAGGAAATTGCAGCCGTTGACCAGGTATTGACCGATGCCGCTGAAGCCCAGAAAGAAAGGAACAACCTGCAGTTGGCAAAACAGAACGAGATATTCCTCCTTAAAAGCCGCCAGCAGGCAATAGAGTCCGAAATCCGGTCACAGTTCAACCAAGATAAAAACGAACGTGAGGCTAAGGTCAGGGAATTGCGGGCTACCGGGCGTGGGAAGGATGCCGAACTAACCAACCTCAACGCGGAATTGAACCGGCTGAACGGTCAGAAATCCGTCCTGGAAGCCAAGATTTCCAACCTGCGGGCCGATTGGGTAAAGGTTGACGGCCAAAAGCCGGATCCCCAAAACCAGGATTTCAAATGTCCTTCCTGCAAACAGGACCTGCCGGCCGACAAAGTGGACGAAAGGAATTCCGTCTACCAAAAGTATGTGGCCGATTTCAACGAGAACAAGATCAAGCGGCTGGCTGAGATCACCGCCTGCGGAAAGGAGATGGCCAGTCAACTCGAAGGATATAACAAAAGCATCCTGGAATCCCAGGGGGGCATCAAAACGGTCGAGGCAGATATCGCAGCACTCCGTATAGAGATTTCCAACCTGGAAGCCGAGACCTCCCGCCTGAATCAGGAAGCCGACAAAACCATTGCGCAGCAGATCACTGACAACCAGGAGGGTAAGGACATCGTCGCTAAGATTGAACATATCGAGGCCGAGATAGCCGCACTGAAATCGGAAGCTCCGGACAATGCGGACGCCAAAACTCTACGGGCATCACTGGTATCCCAACTGGATGACATCAAAAGGCAGCGCGACACTAAGGATCAGATCGAGCGCGGACACAGGCGTATTGCAGAGCTTGAAAAAGAGGAAAAGGATTTATCCCAGCAGCTGGTGGAGATCGAGGGCATTGAATTCATCATACAGGAATTCACTCGCGCCAAGATCGACACCTTGGAGGGCAGGATCAACCACAAATTCAAGTACGCCAAGTTCAAGCTATTCGACCGCCAGGTCAATGGTCAGGAGATTGAGTGTTGCGAGACAATGTACAAAGGGGTCGTATGGGGCACCATGAATACCGCCGCCCGGGTCCTTGTCGGTATCGATATTATCAACGTCTTATCTGCCCACTACGGCGTATCAGCACCCATCTTCCTGGACAACCGGGAGAGTGTGACCAGCATACCGGACACCGAAGCCCAGATTGTAAACCTTATTGTATCACCCGACGACAAAAAATTGCGCGTCGCATAATCCTAACCATGTCAACTGTAAATAACAACGTAGCAACCCAGGCGACCGCAAACCAGCAGCAGCCGGCTCCCCAAAGGACCCGCGTCGATGCCCTGAAGAGTATAATGGCATCCCCGAGCGTACAGGAGCAATTCAAGAACGCCCTGAAGGATAATACCGGCCCTTTCATTGCCTCTATCATCGACCTATACAATGGTGATACTTACCTGCAGAAATGTAACCCCACTCAGGTGGTCATGGAATGCCTGAAGGCCGCGACCCTGAAGCTGCCCATCAATAAGAGCCTGGGATTTGCTTACATCGTTCCCTACGGCAATGAGCCGCAATTTCAGATAGGGTATAAGGGCCTGATCCAACTGGCCATGCGGACGGCGCAATATCGGATCATCAACGCGGATATGGTATACGAGGGGGAGTTTCGCACCATGAACAAGCTGACCGGTGAATTCGATTTGTCTGGGGTCAAAACGAGCGATGTGATTGTAGGATACTTCGCCCATATTGAAATGCTCAACGGCTTTGCGAAGACCCTATACATGACCAAAGAAAAGGTTTTGGCCCATGCGAAAAAGTACAGCAAGAGTTTCAGCAAAGAGTCATCCCCTTGGAAAAAGGAATTCGACGCCATGGCTATAAAGACTGTGCTGCGCAACCTGCTGGGACATTATGGGTATCTGTCTGTAGATATGATCTCCGCCTTCGACAATGATGCTGACGTGGCAGATCGCATCCAGGAAGATGTTGAGAATAACGCCAACAAGTCGCCCATTGGATTTGATGACGCCGAGGTTGTGGATGATCCGCCCGCCAACGCCGGCAGTGGAGAAAATGGAACCAGCGGCCAAGGAACCATAACAGGACCCGGATTCTAATGCGACTAAAGATCATCAATAGCAACTCAAAGGGTAACGCCTACGTCCTGGAAAATGACCAGGAGGCGCTACTCATTGAGTGTGGGGTCCGATTCGATCTGATCAAAAAGGCGCTGGGATTCAACCTGAATAAGGTGGTAGGGTGTATCATTACGCACGAGCACGGCGACCACTGTTGCGGAGTGAAGGACATGACGCATGCCGGAATCAATGTATATGCTACGGCCGGGACGTGCGATCATCTTGTTAAAAAATGGGGCGCCAATCCCCACAGGGTTCACCCGCGCCACACGGAGCTGCCATATAATCTTGGTTCATTCCAGATCATCTCTTTTAAAACAATTCATGATACTGCCCAGCCGTGCGGATATCTTATTAAGCATCAGGAATGCGGCGTAGTTCTTTTCCTCACGGATACCGTATATAGTCCCTTTGTCTTCAAAGGGCTCAATAACATCATAGTTGAAGCAAATTATTGCGACGAGATCCTGGAAGAGAAACGGCAGGCAGGCTATACCATTGAAATGCTACGGGACCGGGTTATAGAGTCCCACATGAGCCTAAAGAATTGCAAGGATCTATTGGCGGCCAATGATCTCAGTCAGGTCAACAACATAGTACTGATTCATTTGAGCGATAGCCACAGCCATGAAACAAGATTTAAAAAGGAAGTGGAGGCCTTGACCGGAAAGGTGGTTCACGTAGCGGACAAGGGTATGGTTATCGAAAACTTTGAAAAAACACCATTTTGAAAGCTGTACTGAATATTAAAAGGGTAGAGGATTGTGCCGAATGGCTGGAGCTTGCGGCAGAAGGGTATACGGCTACCCAGTCTGTTCATTGGCTTATCGATCAGCTCGGGCAGCTCGTAAAGGCTATGGCTTTCATAAACGGTCAGATGGCACTCGCTAAAATGGTATTGAACGAAAAGAAGCGGCGGGCTTATGAGCTACTTGTTAGCAGTACGGTCGCGCAACAGACTTATTTCGCCCCATCCCTGGCAAAAGATTATATCGCAAGCAAGGTATCTGAGGAACAATATAATTACGACTTATGCGAACGGACAAGCAGGACGATAGTGCATACGGTGGAGGCTTTACGGTCCTGTATTTCTGCCCTGAAAGAGGAATTGAAACTGGAACAATACGCAAATCAGCAACATGGGAATTGATCAAATCAGGGCATTGAAAATGGCTGCCGATGCTAAAACCGAACAGCCAGGTATCCGGGCGAGATCCGATAAGCAAAAAATCATCATGAAGATCCTATCGGTGATTTATCCGGCCTATTTGAAGCTCTTTCCCATTTGCAAGATAAAGAGTCCTGTATGTACTGGGAAGGCTACATGCGTCAATCATATAGCGGGCAGAGGTACAAATGAAGTTCTGAATATGGCCACATGGGAGAGCAGCTGCGAGGCCTGCAATGGCTACATAGAACAATTCGATGCCTGGGCCAGACAGAACGGTCATAAAATATCACGTCATACCAAAAATTAAATACCAACATGGCACAATTAACCATTGACGGAAAGAAGGCGCGCCAGATTTATCCATCGGCGGCGCCGGAGTTGAAGACAATTCTGGAGGACACCTTTTCCAAGGACTTTTTCAAACAGGATATTAAGGATCGTATCAAAACCTTTGATGATGCCTGTGAGTATAATAATACCAACCCCAAGGCAAAGAGATTTACGCAGGGCACGAGGAATCAAATTTACCAGGAAAGGGTAGCGGAAATTGTCAAGGCCCTGAATGAAGGCTGGGTACCGAACTACGACAATTCGAGCGAATTAAAGTACACGCCGTATTTCTACTTGGATACACCCGGCTTCCGGTTCTACGATTCGTGCTACGCGCACTCGTATGCGACCGCGGGCGCCGGCTCCCGGTTTGCTTTTAAATCCCGCGATTTGTCCGATTATGCCGGTAACCAATTTGTCAAGGAATATGAATCATGGATGACCCCTTTAAAAGCCGGTGAGGCTTTCAAGGCCGATACGACTGCTGCTTCTACTCGCGCCCCTTTTGCCGGTGATATGAAAGCATGGGAAACGTATATAGTCGGGCGGGTGAAGACATTCGAAAATGCTTGCGCCGAAGTTGGAGAGGATCCCAACGATTACAATTTTTCGGAAGGTACCCCGGACGAGATAGCCTATAAGAAACTGAAGGTAATTGCCAAGGCGCTCAACAATGGATGGGAACCGGATTGGAACAATGGCAATCAGGCTAAGTGGTATCCTTGGTTCTATCTGGATACACCCGGCTTCCGGTTCAACGTTTCGCACTTCACGTACTCGGCTGCGCTCGCGGGCTCCGGCTCCCGGCTTCGCTTTGCTTCAGAGATACTGTCCAACTATGCCGGCAAACAGTACCTTGAGCTGTACCGTCAATACATGACGCTTTAACCATATCAATAACACGCTCAACAAATTAACATGATCAGATCATTTCCCGAGGCCTGCAAAAAGCTAAAGCTGAACCCGGCCAAAGTATTACCCAGAATCACCGGTATGCCCAAAAGGCACCAGGCGGCTATTATCGCGCAGGCGAAGCTCATCATTATTGCCGAAGCCATGAATGATGGGTGGAAGCCGGACTGGAACAACTCCGACGAATGGAAGTATTACCCCTGGTTCTGGATGAATGAACCCGGCTTCCGGTTCGTCGGTTCGTACTGCACGTACTCGTTTGCGCACGCGGGCTCCGGCTCCCGGCTTTGCTTCAGAACGCGGGAATTGTCTGATCATGCCGGAAAGAAGTTCTTATCGCTCTGGCGGGATTTGATGGTCCTCCCTGCCCCGGCTAAACGGAAAAAGAAATAGGACCTCGGGTGGCGCGATGCAGGAGGGCCGGCTTCCAGTTCAACGATTCGAACTACACGAACACGAATGCGAACACGGGCACCAGCTCCCAGCAATTGCAAGGATTTAACAGCATCGCAAGTCCTGCCAACATGGCAAAAAATGACTCAATAATAAGAGGCCTCAGTAGGGTGAATGCCCGGACGGGACTTTTAAAAAGCAAAGGGAATGAAAAGGATAGGTGGATTATGGGAGAGAATTATAAGCCTGGAAAACCTTCGGGAAGCTGACCGCCGCGCCAGGAAGGGTAAGGGCAACCAGCCTGGAGTAATTGCTCATGATAAAATCAGCGAATCCAATCTGCAGCAGTTGCATATCATGCTTCGCGACCAATCCTACCGTACCTCTCCTTATACTGTCTTTCCAATTTGGGAGCCAAAAGAAAGATTGATCTACCGGCTTCCATACTTTCCGGACCGTATCGTCCATTGGGCTGTCATGCTCGTTCTGGAGCCTATTTTCATGGCCCATTTCACGGCAGACACTTATTCATGCGTGAAGGGTAGGGGCATTCACGGGGCAGCCAGGGCGGTTAAGCGGGCACTCCGGGATGAAGCAGATACTCAATATTGCCTTAAGCTGGATATTCGGAAATTTTACCCTTCGGTCAATCACCAGATATTAAAGAACCTACTTCGCCGAAAATTAAAAGACGAAAGGCTCCTGTGGCTCCTTGATGAGATTATCGATAGTGCCGATGGCCTACCTATCGGGAACTACCTAAGTCAATATCTGGCCAACTATTATCTAACAGCATTCGACCGCTGGTTGAAGCAGGATAAGCATATCCACTTTTATTTCCGGTACGCCGACGACCTGGTGATCCTGGCTCCCGATAAACCCTCTCTTCATCAGCTTCTGGCTGAGATCCATGAATACCTCTGGGCGAAGTTAAAGCTCCAGGTTAAGGATAACTATCAAATCTTCCCGGTTGCCGCCCGGGGGATCGACTTTGTAGGCTATGTTTTCTTCCATACATATACCTTATTGCGTAAGGGCATAAAGCAACGAATGGCCCGCGCTCTTGCTAAAAAACCTTCCATACAAACTTTTGCCAGCTATTACGGCTGGGTCAAACATTGTAATGGCAACAACCTATTAAAAAAACTTATCAATGAAGAGTTTCAAAGACATGGGGATCCAAGTGGCTTCCCGCGCCTTCACCGGCGACAGCATCAAAATAGACCGCCTATTGAATAAAGAAATTAAGGTTCTGTACCATAAGATCGAGGATTCGACTAAAAAGCAAGGGACCAAATGTCTTTACCTCCAGGTCGAATTCGAAGGACAGAACAGGCTTCTCTTCACCGGGGCACAGGCCTTACTTGAAGCCATCCAAAAAGTACCTCCTGAGAACTTTCCATTTACGACTACCATCGTAAAAAATGACCGATACGAGTTTACGTAATCCACCCTCACCGCGCACAGCTCCAGGAGCGCCGCGTTTAATCCGTCACCCCGTTGAATTCTGCCCTTGGCAGGGTTGCGGGGTATTTTTTTAGTCAATCAAAAAAATAACAATAATGGAAAAGACTATGTTTTCGGATGTGCCGGTAAACCAAAGGGTTCAGGTCCTGATGGATAACTGCGCGGCACATGAAAAAACCAGCTATCTCAAAGACCTGACGCCTGAAGAGATCGATGTTAAGAATGAAACAATTTCCGCGAATTGCATTCAGGTTTTTCGCCTGGAGGAAAAAAAGAAGGAAGCCATTGCCGGCTTTAAGGTTCAAATCGACCCACTGAAGGAGCAAACGCGAACACTTTGTGAACAGGTGGAAACCCGCAAAGAAGAGGTTAACGGTATGCTATTCCACTTCCCGGATCATGAGCTTTCCATCATGAATACCTATGATGAGTTGGGCGAATTTGTATCGTCCCGCAGGTTAAGGCCGGAAGAGAAGCAGGCCCGGCTGTTCGTGGCCCACGGGAAGACAGGGTCGGCGGAATAGGCCTGCAATTTTCCTGAAATATTTTTTATAATAATCTTCAAATTATTTGCATGAAATCAGAACTGACCATTACACCCAAAGGAGATACCATCAGTATCCTGGAAGGTAAAGCGCTGGAACCTAAACATCCAATACCACTTGGAATAATAGGCCAAATCGAGTCCGTTAACGCTTACCTGACAGCCCGGCGGGGCACACAGCAACTTCCTGGTGCGCTTCAGCATATTGATAAGGACCTCGCTGTCATTACAATGGATGAGGCAAATATGACAATTACACTCGACGTTGATCCCAACAATCCATTCGGCACGGAAGTGGTTGGTAAACTGGAATTCAACCCCGACCTCCTCGCATGGTATATCAATAAGGACAAAAAGTTTACACGGGAGCAATTGATCACCATGCTCAAATTCAACCGCCGTTTCTTTGCCGACCCTGGCCAACATCGCATCATGCTCGACGCCTACCAAAGGCTGAACCTTACGGGTCAGACAAATCTAAAAAACGAAACCGACGGTCGAGGTAACAAGGACCTGGCTTTCAAAAAGACAATTGACAGCAGCACGATCCCCACTGATTTCACCCTGGAGATGCCGGTTTTCAAAGGTCAGCCTGCCAAGAAGTTTCGAGTGGAAATCTGCCTCGATGCAACGGATGCATCCGTAATGTTCTGGTTTGAATCGGTGGAACTTATTGAGGTCATCGAGGTTGATAGAAAGAAAATATTCAATGACCAGGTAGCCGGCTACACAGAGTTCGCCATTATTTGGAAATAACATCCTTTCCGGTCTTTACAACCGGGGAATACCCCATACAATACCCCAAGCAGATGATCCCCTACGAGCAATTTTTAAAGAACAAGGTCAGGCTCGCTCAAAATGAAGGACACGATCTGGAACTGGACCAGGTGAACCCGGCATTGAAGCCTCACAATAAGCTCATGGTAAAATGGCTGGTCAATGGTGGTCGCCGCGCCTGCTTTGCTTCTTTCGGCCTACATAAGACAGTTACACAGCTGGAGGCGGTTCGCTGCACATTGCTTCATACCGGTGGCAGGGGTCTGATTGTCTGCCCACTGGGTGTCCGGCAGGAATTCTCGAGAGATGCCGTGAACATTCTGAAGTGGGAGCATCCGCCGAAATTCATCAGACGCATTGAGGAGGCGGACGAAACGGGGATATATCTGACGAACTACGAGACCATTCGGGATGGTAAACTGGATCCACGTCTTTTCCAGGTTGCATCCCTTGATGAAGCCTCTATCCTCAGAGGCCTGGGAGGCTCTAAAACCTTTCGTGAATTCATGCGCCTGTTCACGGGTGATGCCGGCCCGAACGGCGATCGCAGGGGGACGCAGACGGTTCCTTATCGCTTTGTAGCTACCGCCACACCATCGCCCAATGATTATATCGAGCTCTTGGCTTATGCGGACTTTCTTGGAATCATGGACGTGTCTCAGGCAAAGACACGGTTCTTCAAAAGAGATTCCACACAAGCGGACAAGCTCACCCTTCATAAACATAAGGAGCAGGAGTTCTGGTTGTGGGTCGCCAGCTGGGCGCTCTTCGTTACCAAACCCTCGGATATCACCGGCAACCTGGAAGACGACCGGGGATATGACCTGCCCCCACTGGATATCCGCTGGCACGAATTGCCTTCCGATCATAGCAATGCTGGCGTGGAGAAATCTGGCCAGGGCCGCATGTTCAAGACGGTTGCGATCGGACTCCAAGGCGCCGCAAGGGAAAAGCGAGATAGCCTACAGGCTCGTGTCGGCAAGATGTTGGAAATACGTCAAGAGGATCCTGCAGCACATCGAATTATTTGGCACGACCTGGAGGACGAACGCCGGGCCATTGAAAAGTATCTTCCAGGTTGCGCCACTGTCTATGGCAGCCAGGACCTGGAAAAGCGAGAAGAGATCATTTTAGGCTTTTCCAATGGGGATATAGCGGAGATCGGCGGCAAGCCATGTATGATCGGCTCCGGTACCAACCTTCAAAAATATTGCTCCTGGTCTATATATCTTGGTATAGGCTTCAAGTTCAACGACTTCATACAGAGCGTCCATCGCCTGCTGAGATTCTTACAAACCAACCAAGTACGTATCGATCTAATTTACACCGAGGCGGAGCGGGAAGTCCGCAAGCAACTGGAAAAGAAATGGCTTCAACACAATCAACTCGTATTTAAGATGACGGAAATAATTAAAGAGTTCGGTCTCAGCCAGGCGGCGATGGCTCAGTTATTGACCAGAGGAATGGGTGTTAAAAGAAGGGTAATTGAAGGGAAAAATCACCGCCTGATCAATAATGATGCGGTATTAGAAGCCGAACGTCTGGACGATAATTCAATCGGACTGATCTTGACATCAATCCCATTCAGTACGCAGTACGAGTATTCCCCCAACTACGCTGATTTCGGCCACTCTGAAAACAACCAGGAATTTTTCGAGCAGATGGACTACCTGACGCCGAATTTATTTAAGAAGCTGATGCCGGGGCGCATAGCTGCAATACATGTAAAGGACAGGATCATCCCCGGCGGAATGACAGGCCTGGGCTTTCAGACGGTTTATCCTTTTCACTTACATTGTATCAATCATTACACCAAGCACGGGTTTGGCTATATGGGAATGAAGACGATAGTTACCGACGTGGTGCGGGAAAACAATCAGACCTACAGGCTGGGCTGGACAGAGCAATGTAAAGACGGCTCTAAAATGGGCGTCGGCATGCCAGAGTATTTGCTCCTATTCCGAAAACCTCCAACCGATAGCAGCGACGGGTACGCCGATATCCCGGTCCTGAAATCAAAAAAGGAATATACCCGCGCCCGCTGGCAGGTGGATGCCCACGGTTTTGCCCGTAGCAATGGCAACCGGGGGATCACACCTGCAGAGATGGTCGGTCTCGAACACAAACAGATCTTCCGCATCTTCCGAGACTACAGTTTGAATAATCTCTATGACTTTGAATATCATGTAAAGGTGGGCGAAGAGCTTGAGGCTGTTGGAAAGCTACCACCTGGGTTCATGCTGTTGCAGCCCCAGTCTTGGACAGAGGACGTATGGACTGATATCACCCGCATGCTGACGCTGAACGGCAGCCAGTGGAGTAAAGGGAAGGAGATGCACCTATGTCCCATGCAATTCGATATTGCGGACCGGGTTATTGGGCAAATGAGCAATGAAGGCGATGTCGTGCTGGACCCTTTCGGCGGCCTGATGACGGTCCCTTACCGGGCAATTCTTAAAAAGAGGTTCGGCATTGGCTTCGAGTTAAGTCCCGGCTACTTCACGGATGGCGCCGCTTACTGCAGGGCTGCTGAGGAACAAATGAGCATGCCGACATTATTTGACCTTTTAGAAGATGATGCCGCATGACACGCCGATCCTCCATATCGATTGGCTACGCTGACCTTATAAAATGGATCGGCAAGCAGCAGGTATTTGCAGCGCAACGTACGGCTGGTGCCCGTGAGAGAGGGGTTAATAACCTTGAGGCCCTGACCCATGATGAGGAATGCGCGAAGATATTAATGAAGATGTTAAAGAAGTGCGAGCCGGGGAAGCAGGCAGATTTGTTTGAACTTTTTAATCAAGTAATTAAATGAAAGACCCACTTTTTATAGTCATTGATCTTTTTTGCGGTTTTGGCGGCACGACACTCGGCTTTGAATTGGCTGAGCTAGAGAGTTTGAAAATAGCCGAAGTATTCGCATGCGTCAACCATGATCCTAAGGCCATAAAATCCCATTGGCTCAACAATAAGAAGGTTAAGCATTTTAACGAGGATATTCGAACGCTGGATTTGACCGAGCTGATCGCATTGACCGTCAAGTATCGGGCACTGTACCCGAATGCAAAGCTTATTTTATGGGCCTCCCTTGAATGTACAAACTTTTCCAAAGCTAAAGGCGGCTTACCCCGCAATGCCGATTCGCGCACCCTCGCTGATCACTTGAAAAGGTATATGGCCGCACTAAATCCAGATTATACGAAGGTTGAAAATGTTGTGGAGTTCATGAGTTGGGGGCCTCTGGATGATAAGGGGCGCCCAGTCAGCAAGAAAAGCGGGAGCGATTGGCTCAGGTGGAGGAATGAATTAAAGGCCATGGGTTACGTGGACGAATGGAGGGAATTGAACAGCGCGAACTTCGGCGCATACACCAGCCGTAATAGGCTATTCGGAGTCTTTGCTAGGCCAGAACTTCCAATAGTATGGCCGTCGCCCACACATGCCAAGGTACCGTCTAAAATGTCCATGTACGGTGATATGAAAAAGTGGATGCCGGTAAAGGATGTGCTGAACTTTGAGGATGAAGGAGAAAGTATTTTCACCCGAAAGAAGCCGCTTTCTGACAATACATTGGAAAGAATTTACGCCGGTCTGGTGAAATATATAGCCAAGGGGGATACAGCCTTTATCAGTAAATATTTTTCCGGCAAGCCGGCCGACAAGAATATTTCTGTGACGGGTCCAGCGGGAACTGTCAAGACGAGAGACGGGCAAGCGCTGGTACAGGCCGCTTTTCTTACTAAGAATTATTCCGGAAAACCTGAAGGGAAGAATATACCGGTGGACGGCCCGGCCGGGACAATAACAACGTTCGGAGGTAGTCATGCCCTGGTGCAAGGGAAATTCTTGGTGAAATACAACAGTAAGGGTAAGGACGGCGGCTATAACCCGCCATCGATAGAAGATCCCAGCCCGGTAGTATCGACCCAGAATCGGCTTTATTTGGCTCAGACCGAATTCATCGTCCAGCGGAATAGCGGGAACCCCGATGCAAAACTGGTGGACGTAGAAGGTCCTGCCAGGACATTGACAAGCACTGGCGGCAATCAAGAACTTGTACAGCCTCAGTTTTTGACCCATTATTATTCTGGGGGCGGTCAGACGTCTTCCATTGAAGATCCATGCCCAACAGTTACGGCTATGGACGGGAAAGCCTTGGTACAACCAGAGCCTTTCATTATGCCTACCGCATACCGGAACCAGCCGAAGTCTGTGGACGAGCCTGCACCAACCCTCACCGCCAGCCGCCGACACCATTACCTGATCAACCCTTCGTGGGGCGGCAATCCTGGAAGCATCGAGGAGCCATGTTGTGTCATCGTAGCCCGCCAAGATAAGGCGCCGCTATACTTCGTCCAGGTAGAACAAGGGCCGGTCTCTATAGCCATCTATGACAATGACAGCCCTGTTGCAATCCGGATCAAGCAATTTATGGCAGCTTACGGGTTGGTTGACATAAAGATGCGAATGCTCCGGGTGCCTGAACTGCTGAAGATCCAAGGCTTTCCGGAAGATTATCAGATGGTCGGTAACCAGTCCGATCAAAAGAAGTTCATCGGTAATAGTGTTGTTCCGCATGTCGTCAAGGCCTGGGCTGAGGCGATGGGAAGAAGATTGCTTGAGTTGAATCAAAAGGTAGCATAGGGGGTAGTTAGAAAAAATCTATTTAAAAGGCCATAGAATGACGAAGGAGTATTTTTCACATGATTACGGTACCCGACATAAGAAGAAACTGGCAGCACTGGTCCATGAGCATAAGATGCGCGGATACGGGCTTTTCTGGGTGATCGTGGAGATGCTCCATGAGGATAGCACCAGGTGGATGGATCTCGATGATCTTACTTATATATCTATTCAGAGAGAATCTGGCGAGTCGGTAAATTATATAAAATCATTTATTGATCAATGCATCTGCAGGTATAAAGTTTTTCACCAGGAGGATGGTCGCTTCACTACGGAACGGGTCTTGCGGAATATTGATATGAGATTGGAAATTAAGGAGAAACGTGCGCAGGCTGGTAGGATATCCGGAGAGGTAAGACGAGCCAAAGTTTCACCAGATGAGCAAGTGTTGAACAAAAACGAACAAGTGTTCGACAATGCTGAACAAAACGGAACAAAGGAAAGGAAAGTAAATAAAAGTAAAGTAAATAATTACTTAAGACCTAAAGGTCTTACCGCCTCTTTCGAGGCGGACCCTGCCGAACTGAGAGCAAAAAAGGGAGAGTATAATTCTCTCATAGAATCCTTGGACGGTAGTGAAACTGTTGACAGTTGGAATGCAGTAAAAGGATTTATCACAGATAGGAAGCCTGAATTTGTTGAACCTTATATAGACCTATGGAACATGTTCGCTCTTACTCAGCGGCTTATTAAACAACCGATCCGGATTACAGATCATCGCCGAAAAAAGCTTGAGACCCGGGTACGGGAGCCCGGATTTGATTTCGTGGCTACCCTGGCAGCCATCAAGAAGAGTGATTTCCTGAGAGGGAAAAACGACCGGGGATGGACAGTAGATTTTGAATTTATCATTCACTCCGAAGAGAATTATACGAAAATTTTAGAGGAAAAGTACAAATGAGCGATAAGACGAACAATAGATTCTACCGCGAAAAGCCAAAACTGGACCTGTCCACGATGGTCTATGGCAAGATTCCGCCGCAGGCTATTGAACCGGAGAAGGTAGTTCTGGGCGCTATCATGATTGAGAAAGGGGCACTTGCTGAGATCCAGGATATATTGACTGATACAAAATTTTATGTGACCGGTCACCAGGTAATATTTAGGGCCATTTTGAACCTGGACGCTAAGAGTCAGCGAATCGATACGATAACGGTTGTTGAAGAATTGAAGGTCATGGGTAAGCTGGAAGAGGTGGGAGGGGCATATTACATAACCATGCTTACCAGGGACGTCGTATCATCTGCTAATATCGTAACTCACGCCATGATCATTGCCCAAAAATGGATGGCGCGGGAAGTGATCCGGGTAGGTGGAGAAATGGTTGGCGGTGGGTATGACGATGAAGTGGATCCTTTCGATCTACTGGACGAGGCGGAGAGGAGTATTGCTGGGATCATGGACAGTAATGACCGAGGCAAGATCGTGCCGGTAGATGCGGCCATGGCCAGGGGCCTTCAGCGGATAGCCATGCTGAGGCAGCAGGATAATGATATTACCGGCATCCCATCAGGTTTTGATGCCTTGGACAAGATTACACATGGCTGGCAGGATACGGACCTGATCATCCTTGCTGCCCGCCCTGCCGTAGGGAAGACCGCCTTTGCCCTTAACCTGGTCCGCAATGCGGTCATGCGCAAGACGCCTGCCGCATTCTTTTCCCTGGAAATGAGCGAGAGTCAGTTGGTCGAAAGGTTGATATCTGCTGAGAGCGGTATTTACCTGGACCAGATCAAAACCGGTAGGTTGGATGATGAGCAAATGAGAGCCATTCACGCTGCAGCTGGTAGAATTGCCCAAGCACCACTTTTTCTTGATGATACACCAGCCTTGAACATCTTCGAACTACGAGCCAAATGCCGCCGGCTTAGGAATAAGCACAAAATAGGTTTCATCATCGTGGACTACCTGCAGCTCATGGCCGGGGCCTCCAAGAAAGGAAATAGGGAGCAGGAGGTGAGTGAGATCAGTCGGGGTCTCAAAGGGCTGGCTAAGGAGCTAGGGGTTCCCATCATTGCCCTATCGCAACTTTCGCGGGGAGTAGAGGATCGGCAGGTAAAGACCCCGGAATTAAGGGACCTGCGTGAATCAGGTGCTATCGAGCAAGATGCCGACATGGTGATGTTTCTATACCGGCCCGAGTATTACGGCGAGATGGCAAATTCCGAAGGAGAATCCACCCGGGGGGAAACTCATGTGAAGATCGCCAAACACCGTAACGGATCTCTGGATACGGTGAAGCTGACTGCTAAATTGGAAACACAATTATTTGTGAACTTTCAAGGCGGAGCTTTTACACTGCCGCCTTCAAACTTCCGGCCGGTTAGGATGCCCTACAACGATGATAAAACTCCTTTTTAACCCATGAACAGAGAACTATTCATTTCAGACTATCACCGCCTTAGCCGCCTCGTAGGCTCTGAAGAATTGCCGGAAAGGCTGGCTGATTATGTTCAGCAAATGCCCTTTAATCCAGATCATTCCCTGGCGGAAAAAACTGTTAACAAAGACGTTGTGATCGGACTATGTTGCCAACACTTTAAAGTATCTCTAATCGACATGATCATACCAAGCCGCAAGGAAGGAATAAGGCTCATACGTCAGATGACTATATATCTTTTGGAGACTCGTACCAGGATGAACCAGCAAGCTATTGCTGACCTATTCCACCGTGACCGGTCAACTATAGCCAGCACAAAGAGACGCATCCAGGATCTGATGGACACCGACCTGGCGATAAGGGAAGAGATAGCCCTACTGAACGCTCAACTATGACCATGGACCTATATTATAAACTCCAAGTGATGAGAGACATGATAAAAGAGAATCCGGAGGTAACGATAGGGGAGTACCACCAAACCCTGGCAGAGATTGAATCCGTAGAGCATAAGACAGAAAGCGTGTATTTACAGACAACCGCCGGGATCATTGAGAAGCAACCGGGACAGGTTCCCGAAGACCCCAAGGAAAATATCTATAAAAAACTGGAAATAATTGTCAACCAAAAAGCATCATGAAGAACCAGGGCCATAGAGCAGGAGCCAGGCCCTTTTTCAAAAACATCAAAACAAATCATCATGAAAATTTACATCGCATCAAGTTGGAAGAATCAGCACGGAGTCGAAATGCTTACCGCTCTCCTGAGGGAGAAAGGACACGAGGTTATTTCATGGGTAGAAAACAATTATGGAGAAGATCATAACCATGTGACAAAGCAGTTTTCGTTCGAAGAATGGGTAATGAGCCAAGAATCCGAACAGTCGTTCGAATTCGATACCAAGGGCGCCACCGAAAGCGATTTGGTCATCTACTACGGGCCTGCCGGAAAAGACGCCTGCGCCGAATTAGGAGCTGCATGGGGCGCAAAGGTCCCTATTATTGGACTCATGGCTAAGGGTGAGGATATCGGTTTGATGCGGAAGATGGCTATGACCTGGTGCCACCGGTACAGCGAAGTCCTGCAGGTTGTTGAGGCAATGAGCAATTTAAAGCAAACAGCGTGACAAACTACAAATACCTCGGCGATCGTTTCACGGATCTGACCTACAAGGGACAGGAGTGCCAAGCAGTTCGCCGGCCGGATGGCAAATGCATCCGGGGTAAGAACGGGAATATGCTGGTTTCATTCAATGGCAAGCTGGTGGTAGTTATAGCAAGATTACTCAGAAAAATAAAAGCTTAATATGAGCGAGAACAGCAAAATAGAATGGACCGATCATACTTTCAATCCATGGTGGGGTTGCCATAAGGTTTCTGAGGGCTGCAAGAACTGCTACGCCGAGACACTGGACAATCGCTGGAAAGGCGGCCATTGGGGACCAGGATCTGACAGGAAGCCTATGAGCGATAAATATTGGCAAGAGCCGATCAAATGGAATGAAGCCGCCAGGAAGGCCGGCAGGCCAGCCAAGGTATTTTGCGCATCGATGGCTGATGTATTCGAAGGGCATCCTGACACAAGCGCCCACCTTGTGAGACTTTTTCGGCTCATCCTGGACACCCCCCATTTGACATGGCAGTTGCTCACAAAGCGCCCGGAAAACATCATGAAACTTATCCCAAGGGCCTGGCAGTTTGATTTCCCATCCAATGTATGGGTAGGCACGTCCATAGAAAACCAGAAGGTGGCCGATGAACGCATCGCTCATATTTTACAGGTGCCTGCAACTGTCCGTTTCCTTTCTTGTGAACCACTGTTGGGTCCGGTGGATCTTATGTATCCAAAAATTATTTGGCCAGATGGTCCTCAGGCATGCTGCAGCGGAAAGGATTGCGGATGTATGGGACTGCCTATCGATCCTCCACTTTTTCACGGCATCAGTTGGGTAATTGCTGGCGGAGAATCTGGCCCTCATGCTCGTCCAATGCATCCTGATTGGGCGAGATCGCTTCGGGATCAATGTCAATCCGCTGGCGTCGCCTTTCACTTCAAACAATGGGGAGAATGGTATACGAATAAAATCCTGATCAATACTGGCGAACCAACCTTCAAGATGTACCGTAATTACGATCATTTCGCCGCAAAGGACTGGGTAGAGAAGGGCGACGCCTGTATCAGTGTTGACGGTACCAGGTGCAAAATAGGTTCTGACTTCATGAAGTGCGAGTACCCAGTTGCCATCATGAATAAAGTTGGCAAGAAAGCGGCCGGTCGCCTCCTGGACGGAAGAACACACGATGATTTCCCCAACATTAAAACCCCTCAATAATGGCAAAGAAAGGAGTACAAGGTAAATACGGTCTTGAACTCAACATCGTTGGAGATGGCCGAATCTTCTTAAACTTCTGGGATTCCATTCACGGGAATGATGTTGTTGCCCGGGTTGTTGGCGACCGAATTTATATCGATGGTAAGAAGTCGTCTATAAAGGAATTCGTCGCGCTGGTCAAAAAATAAGTTTCGGAATATCAACCGGTAAAATCTAAATAATTATGGCACACCTATGTCCTGAATGCGGAATGAAATGCCACTGCGGTGGAGATATTGATGATCTATGTTTTGACGTGTCGGCAAAATATTGTTGCCATTGCGACAACGATGACTATGATCCTGATTTTGAAAAGGAACCTGAAATTGATTTCGACGAAGCAGCTGAAGACAATAGCTCTAATGATTCCAGGAATTTATAAACATTAAAAAAAGTACAATGGAAGTAGATATGCTCACGGAAGAAAAAGAAGCAGCGACCCTTAAATATAAGGAATACCTGCAAGCGTCCAAGACGTGTCGTGACAAAACTTATGACGACCTGAAAAAGGTGTACAACCAAATCAGGAAAGGAAAGTCGGTCATCGATATAACAGACGCTATCCGTCGCGGAGGTGTTCGGGAAAACTTTCATCCAAATCTGGCAATTGCAAGGGCTAATTCCAAAGAGGTGAGGTGTATCTATAGCCGGAATGGAGATGTTCAATATCGTTCCTCAGATAATGTATGGAGGTTCAGAAAATCGGATGTGGAGATTAAAGACTGTCTTAAGAAATGGAACGGTAGTCCCTGGGAACTGGATTTAAAAGCACCGACGCCAATTATCCCGCCGCGTCTCAGGCCGGTCAGCCTCACAGAAGATTATTATATCCTTTGGGAAGTTGACACATGGACCCCAATGCCTTCTCGCGACCCCTACCTGCTCAAGCGGATAACCAAGAACCTTTTTGTTGTGTGCGCGGCCTGGGATCTGACTGATATTGAAATGCGTGTAATGGCTGGTAGGATCAGCTCATAATATCGTCAAAAATGAAGTTCATAAAGCACATAGTTCCGGCAATGGATGAATCCATGTTCCAGCGCTGTCTAATCTGCGGGGCAATCGTAAATGACCGAAGAGGGATGGCATGCGCTATTGGATCAGAACTATCCATCGGATTTCCGGCCGGCGAAGTTTATGTTACGGCGTCTGGCAATCCGAAAATCACCACCGTCCAGGAACCATCTGAATTTAACATCGAAAATTGTAAACCATGATCTCCTGCATCACACCTGAAGATAGAGAAACCTGGGACAGGAAAATGAAGGAGCATTCCCGAAGACTGAAGAGGCAGGGAAATGTCTCTGACGCAAAGAAGACAGTCCTTTTGCTCATTATGATGATCTCTATTATCTGGCTGGTCTGTGTTACAATCAAAGCCTGCAGCAAGCCCTACACGCCCCCACGGATTCCGGACCAGGTAGTGGAAGATACGGTGAAGATAAGCCGTAGGAAGATGCCCGTATACGATAGCACCGGCATTACAGGTTGGGGATTCCAATGGGGTCATCGAGTAGATCGCAAGACAACCTATGCAATAACTTTTGATTTCGGGACTGTGGCTTGGGCAGTCGGTCTAAAAGGGAAATGGCATGTTGTCGATACCTGTAGGTGGGATGCTTTCAATGACCTGGTGAAAAGCTATAAGGCTAAGCGGCCAAAAGCGAGGGTAAAATTATGAAACAAACACTAATAGCCTTATTACTGCTGGTTGCTATAGCCAGCAGGGGGCAACAAACGATCTTATTTCCATCGATGGAGCATCACCCCTGCGGAACGTGGGAAAGACAGCCCGAGGACACAACGGCATGGCTCACCGTCGACACTCTCGGCAAAAAGGAGAATTTTTCACCTGAACGGCATTGGATATATGATACTTGGAATGAAAGGCCTTTTTCGGGGTGGACTGATGCAGTGTATCGCCCGTGCGGCTGGGGAGATCCCTACATTATGCAGCAGTACCGCGTCTGCTCTATTACCGGCATCAGGCAGATAAGGGAGCGGTTCACGGCATATAAATACATTGAGGCGCCTATTACGGAGTATGAACGCGTGAGGGATTCTCTAAATGCAACCGTTAGCCATCTTATCCATTTTTCGGACACTATTGTTGTTGGTCACCTTGGCCGGTCTGTAAATGCGGGCGATTCCATAATATACTGGGGAGGAAGTATAGTTAAGCCTGCCCAAAAGAAGAAAGCTAAATGAAGGGCTGGACTTTAAAGCATGCGCAGGACCTGCTGAAAACCGGCAAGATCCGGGGGCTGAAGATGTTGGAAAAGTCCAACGAATCGGAGCCCGGCGGCCGGAAGGTAGGTAAGCACTTCAAAAAGGCTCATCCTGCTAAGGACTGGATGGGAGAGCAGCTGCTAAGCTGGTGTCAGGAAAGAGGAATGGTGTTGCATGAGGAATACAATTTCAACCCCCTGCGCCGCTGGCGGGCGGACTGGTGTATTCCCGACATGAAGATCCTGATTGAATATGAGGGACTGAGCGCGAAGAAAACAGGGCATACTACCAGCGAAGGATATACGGGCAATACAGAGAAGTACAACAGCGCTCAGTCCTTAGGATGGAAGGTACTCCGATTCACCTATAGGAATTATACAGAGTTGATCATCGAACTAAATAAGCATATATGAGAACCCTGAACTCTTAAACCCATGACTATTACCGTTAACGATATACAGCGAACATTCAATGCGCCAAGAATCTCCTTTTCTCAAGTGGCACTGATGGGGCTTTATCAAATCCCGGTTCATGACCGTATTAATCCAGAGGTCACATATTCGTACAAGGACGGAGATGTAAAATGTGCCGGAGTAATGGCTCCCCGGAATTCTTTGGAAGTAAGGCCCGGAATGTCCTTCACTGTGACGAACGGTAAAAAGGTGGTCTCTGCTCCTGGACCGATAAAAGCCGCTGATCTGAAGGACTTTATTGTTCCCGAAGCTCCCCGGATCAGGGTAAAGCCGGAGGCAATAGAACGCCGGAAAGCGGAATTCGCCGGGAAGGGCCTGGATTGGCCGCCCCGGATGACGGAAGACCAAATGGCAGCGGAGACTGAAAGGGTCCGCCAGCTGATGGCGCCGCACGAGGCGAGATATCAGGCAGCACAGGCAATGAAAAACAATGGAGAAATGGACGCCCGGCTCAAAGATGCGTACATCATCATTAACCTGCTCTACCAAGAGTCGGTAGCCGCCGGCAGGATGACGCCAGCAAGGCGCATGGCCGGAACCCTGCTGTATTCCGCAGGATATCAGGAAATAGTAAAAAAACTTGAATCAAGCCAATAGGTAGGCAAGAAATAAAATTGTTCCACGAATCCCAATAATGTTCCACATGCGGATCAGGATGCCAAGAGGGAAAAGAAAAACGACCTGCAAATGCGGCAAACCCGCAAGAGCCGGCCAGCGCGATTGCCTTGATTGTCACGCTGAATCGATGCGGAAAAATAGACATACTAAATCCATTAATAATGAACGCAACAATCCAATTCCGGGAAGCATTTGCCCGCAAGATCATCAAACTTCGCAATGAGAAGGATGTCACGCAAGAAGAGTTTGCCAAGGCAATAGGGATCACTCGTAGCCGATACGCAGCCTATGAAGAGAGGAGGGCTGAGCCCGGGCTTCCAGTCCTGAAGAAAATGGCAGAATTTTACGGCAAAACCCTGGACGATCTGGTGAATGTCGGCTAACTTCGAGGCCTTATGGCCTATGTAGTCACCCTTCATTTCGACGAAGAATCTTTTGAGGACCAGGTAAAGGACATGACCTATGACCAGCTGCAGGCGGCCATGAAAGCTGCTGCTGCCGATGGAGATTATGACAAGGTATTGGTAATCAGTATTGAGATAAAAAGGAGGAAAGATGGAAAATAACATTATTCCATATCAGCAGAACCAGCACGCGAATGCTGAATTGCTGGACGAAGGCGAACCGATCACGCCCGGCTACCTTCACGAAAAGGGTTTCATTCCTTGGACAGAAAGTGAGCATCTGTACGATTTCGACTATCCTTTCAGGCCTGATCTCGGAGAACTTCTTTTTATACAAAAAGAGTGTGCCCGGCAGATGTTCGCGGTTATCCTGCGCCCCGAAATCTATGAAGATCGGCAGTGTCACTACGGCTTCGATGTGATAGTTCGACATAATATCGGCTGCGGGTTTGTGCGAATCCCCAACCAATTCAGTTACATGCCCATCAAATATTTTGAAATGCTTTACGAGGCAATAAGGAGGGAAAGGTTATGATAAACGCCAAGGAGCTATGCTGCGGCAACCTGATACAATTTGCAGAAAAGATGCAACCACACGGTGCCTACGGTGACCCTGGGCCATATATGACGGTATACGGCACGGTCGAGGAAGTGAAGGTGTATTACGGAATCCTTCCGAACGAGCCGCCATTGGAAGAGATAAGGCTTTATACCTTTATGGGGCCATTCAAGCCGGAAAGGCTAAGTGGCATCCCTCTCACGCCCGAGCTTCAAAATTTGTTTTTCGCCCTGTCCGGAGAGGAACTGGAGGTAAAGCTATAATCATGGGACGCAGACGCAAAGATTGCGATCCGGCGGAAGAATATAGGATAAAAAAAGCGGCAGTCGTTGCCAAAATAGAAAAATACAACGAGCTAGAGAGGCTCAATAAGCTTAACAATTTAAGTTTGGAACCGCCTGCAAAAATAAAGGTTAGGCGCAGTTTTGATAAATCACTTCCGCCTAAATACAAAAGCTATCTGATGCGCGCTCAAGATAAAGAAATGGTTTTCGACCTTACAATCGAGCAGTTTTATAGCATTCTTGAGCTTGACTGTGTGTATTGTGGAGACAAGGCGGAGACCATAGACAGGAAAGATTCATTGGACGGATATACCATTGCAAATTGCGTCCCCGCCTGTAAGAAGTGCAACATGATGAAATACACCTACCCGGTCAATGAGTTTTTGAAGCATATTCAAAAAATAAAAAGTTACCAACTAATTGTAAATCAATAACAAAATTACTTCGTCTATACATGAATACTGCAAAATTTGACGCGGCTGAAATGGAGCAATTGTTTGCCCTTTTAGAAAGGCATCCAAAAAGTATCTATATTCAAAAATTAAGCTCTTCTACTTATGTTGAGGACTGTAACGACTTGAAGGGTAGAGATTTACCATCTCATTTTGGACTCTCTAATGGAGATCAAAATAAATGGAGGGTCAAGTTAGCAAGGATTTCGAATTGGCAGTATTGTAGCATACTGAAAGAGGTTTTTGACATTCTGGCCACAGGGGTTGTAGACGGGTTATGACATATAGGAATTATTCCCTATTTTGTTGCCATGAACCGTATTATCCTCCTTCTTTTGCTTGTCGCCCCAGCCAGCCTTTTGGCTCAGTCCCCGATGTTTGGCCTATATGGCTCCTACCACTTGCAGACCGTTGGCACAGACGGGAAGCTCCAGCGGGTGAACAAGCCCCTCACCATCATCTACAACCGGGAATATTGCTGGTTCTTCACACCCAATGGGGATAAAGTAGCTTTCCGCACCAGGTCCTATACGAGGGATGTCAACTCCTCCACCAAAAGCATTCACGAAAGTTTTGTCAACCAGGATAGCCGAACCGCAGGGGACGCCTTTTATCACATCATCATAGACCAGACGGACAAAGGATGGACGTTCCAGGTATCGACGCCAACGGGCACCCTGGTCGTGCAAGACGCCCAGAGATTCAACGATAACGGCAAGGTGCCCGGAATGAAGATCGACTGGACGGCCGTAAAAGCCGGGGAAAGAAAAGCGGATAGTCTGCAGGCTGTCGCTCTGCACCGTGACTCGCTGGCCAGGAGTTCCGTCATGACAGAAAAAGCTCACGACGTCAAATATCATGATAGTCTCATCACGGTTGCCCGGCAGCTCAATATTTTCTTCCGGGATGATCCTCCTAACTCCTGGTTGCGTTCCATGATAAATTCTAAAAAGGTAAATTCCCAAAAATGACTGAACCGTCAAAGATCGCCTGTCCTAAATGCGGATCAGACCAGCTATATGCGGGGAAAAAAGGGTTCAGCGGAAAGAAAGCAGTTGCAGGTGCGATCCTTACGGGCGGAATAGGGTTGCTGGCCGGAACCATCGGAAGTAACAAGATTTTGATCAACTGCCTTAATTGCGGCCATCAGTGGAAGCCGGGGCAAGCCGGGCGACCAGCAAAGGGAAAATTCATTCCGACAGATAAAAGCAAAAGACTCAACAAGATCATCCTGATTACACTCGCCATTATCATGGCTTTCATCATCCTCATTTGTTGCCTGTAGCTGAATTGCTAAATAAATAAGCAAGTTTACGAAATCCGTAAATCAGATGGTATTTTTATGCCAAATATGTAACAATTTGGAAGGACCCCGTAAAATATCGAAGGCAAAGGGTGTGGAAATTTGCGGAAACCTTATGTTCTCAGGTGCGAAACGTAAGGAGATTGTGCAAGAATGTACCGAAAAGTACGGGGTTTCTGTTTCCGCTGTTGAGAAATGGATGGTAGCGGCTCGTCCGATTGTAGAGGAGCGGCAAAGAGAGGCGGAGCGTATACAGGCGAGGGAGATGGAAGCTGAAATTGCGGCCTCTGCCAAACGGCTTAATTTGACCCGTGAACGCGTTCTTGAAGAATACGCAAAGATTGCTTTTTTCGATATTCGGACCATTTTTACGGTAGATGGCGGATTGAAGCCCGTTCAGGAACTGAGCGACGAAGCCGCCGGCGCCATAGCCGGAATAGAAAGTTTTGAAGAAAAAACCACCATCAAAGATGATGGCAAAGAATTGGACAGCGTCACGCAAGGTACCAACCGAAAGATAAAAATCACCGAAAAGACAAAAGCCCTTGACAGTATTTGCAGGGTACTCGGCTATAATGCTCCAGAAAAGCAGGAGGTAGATCATACAACCAATGGACAAACAATCCATACCACCTTCGTCATCAAGCGCCGAAGTGATATTGATAGAGCGGGAGATTGAAATGTCTGACCCCCAGGTCGACGTGATAGAAAGTCGGCAGCAGGTAAATCTCTTTCTTGCTGGACAGGGGTCCGGTAAAACGCATTGTGCGGGCATAGTGTCCGGCAAGTTGATTACCGAATTTCCAAAGGCCCACGGATTCATCGGCGCTAACACTTACACGCAGTTATCGGATTCTACCTTATACCGGATAAGAAACGTCTGGAAAGATATTTTCGGATGGACCGAATACAGCAAAGCCAACAAAAAAGGCAACTACGTCGTAGATGTGCAGCCGCCCGCACATTTTAGTACAGAGGGGCATGAATACGATAGTTACCATGGAAAGATTTGCTTTTTAACTGGGACCGTTGTTTACAAAGGAAGCCTTGACAACTACAAGGCGCACGATGGAAAGGAATTCGCGTGGGCCATTCTGGATGAAACAAAGGATACGAAAGAGGAGGCGGTGAAGGAAGTGATCACCGGGCGGTTGCGGGAGCCAGGCATGTGGGTGAATGCGACTGGAGAATTGACGCAAGATCCTGCTGGCGTTCCTTTTAATCCGCTTTACATATTCACCAGTCCAGCAAAGGTGCCCTGGATAAATGAGTGGTTTAAACTCGACGACTATCAGGATGAAATAACCCAACTCATATATTCCAAGAAAACCTATTTCCTAAAAAAGATCGATAATAAACTGGCGGTGATCAGCTCATCTTACCACAATGAGCTCAACTTGCCGAAAAACTTCATAGAGAATCAAAAGCTCAACCTGCACACGGCATTGCAGGATATGCTCATATACGGAAATCCATTCAGCCAGTCAGGCGGGGAGTTTTACAAATGCTTCAACCGCACCCGGCATGTAACAGATATTACACTGATCCCTGGATTTAACAGCAATGGCAGGGCATATAATAAGAATCTTGCACTCCATGTGACGTTCGATTTCAACGTATCGCCTTACATGACCTGCTGTATATGGCAGATAGTTGGCAAAAAAGCCTACCAGATCGATGAAATATGCCTGGAGAATCCCCGCAACACTACGCCCGATGTATGTAAGGAGCTGGTAAGGCGTTACCAAGGCCATACCGCCGGCATGTTTATCTATGGTGATCCTGCCGGAAAGCACGAAGATACCCGGCAGGAAAAGGGATCCAACGACTTTACGCTGATCCTGCGGTCGTTATCGGTCTTCAAGCCTTCGCTTAGAATAACTTCCGCAGCGCCGCCTGTTGTTATGCGCGGCAATTTTATCAACACGATATTTGAAAAGGGCTATGCTGATATTGAAATCATCATTCACGACAAATGCATAAAATCAATTGCGGACTACAATTATCTGAAAGAGGCCAGCGATGGGACGAAATTAAAAGAGAAGGTTAAGAATCCAGATACCGGAGTTACATATGAGAAGTATGGTCACACATCGGATGCCGGAGATTACTTTCTTTGCATGGCCTTCGCCAATGAATTTGTGCAATATCAGGTAGGAGGAGTGAGTGGTAAAACCGCCTACGGAAAAAATGCACCGACCAAACACGCGTATTGATTGCGCACTAATTTAGCATTATCCTAATTATTTTGGTGTAAGAATTATCTTCGGTTGCAAATTATCTCCGGGATGGCCTATTTAATTCTCAACGACTTTAAAAAGCTGATCCAGCAGGAGAATCTATCACAAATCATCGGCAGCGACTACTCAATCCTCGATAGTCTTGCCCTTTCGGCCGTTCAGACCGCCACATCCTATCTCACTCAGAAGTATATCACCGCCCAAGAATTTCAGGATACTCAGAAATGGGATGCAACGGTTGTGTACAAGGCAGCGAACCGTGTATATCTGGATGCACCAGCATATAACGCAGCGGGGACTTATATTCTTGGAGCTCTGACACTGCAGGCTGGCAATGTATACAAATGCACTACGGCCATCACAGTGGCAGAGGCATTCAATCCGGCGCACTGGGGGTTGCTCGGTGTGCAGTATGCATTGTTCTATGCAAAGTACCCGAACCCTCTTTTCGTCCTGACCAACAATTACAATATCGGGGACCTTGTTTTCTGGGGGACTAGCTCCTGGCGCTGCCTGCGGGCAACCGACCACGGATCTCATGAAGGCGCTCTGCAGGCGGTGTATTCCCAGCAAATACCTTTCAACAACAACTTCCCTGATGCGATCGGGCAAACGCAATGGACTGCCATAGCACCTATCCCCTATACCGTTCCCGTAGCGACTGATGTCCTGAACACGACATATTGGACGCCAGGGGATAACCGAAACCAAGAACTGCTCAACTACACGATCGACATTGCATTGTATCGCGTTCATAAGAGGATAGCGCCGCGAAATATACCCGACCTGCGGGTGAAGGCCTACGACGATGCGATCAAATGGCTGAAGGATGCCGGCGCTGTCAACAATAGCGGGATCACAGCTGATCTGCCGCGCATTCAACCAAAGAGCGGGGCCAGGATCCGCTGGGGCGGAGATGTCCGCAAGCAAAATAACTATTAACCATGGGTCTTAACGACTATATACAAAGGGCTAAAAATTATCTTGTTCCTACCATGGGCGGACCTAGAAAGCCGCCCAGTAGCAATACGCCGCCCACCGTAGATGTGCCAGCTGAGCCGCCAGGCGATCCCACCAAGAACTTGCGAAAGTACGTCTCTCCTGTCCAACTGGCCCGCATCGTCACTGATGTGAATACTCTGAATCAGGCCATCAATGAGATGGAGAACGCCTGGTACCCCCAGCGCGTAAGGATTCAGCAGCAGTTTCTCACCACTATTCGCAACGGACACGTATCAGCCTGTATGGATCGGAGGATCAACCTTACGAAGCTGAAGGATTTCCGCCTGATAGATGAATCCGGGAATGAGGATGAGGATGCAACGAAGACCCTAAAATCTGCATGGTTCAGGAACCTCATGCATTTTGCCCTGGAGGCGAAGGCTTATGGCTATTCGCTCATTACTTTGGGCAACTTGATTGACGACGCTTTTCCAAATCTTTCCATCATACGCCGGTTCAATATCTCTCCGGACCGGCTAAATGTCACACAGTTTGTTTATAGCATATCAGGCGCCAAGTTCATGGAGCCACCGTATGTTGATTGGCATATTTGGGTACCGACGCCTACGGATGTGGGTGTAAGCTTGTGCGGATATGGGTATCTATATAAGGTCGCGCTATATGAAATCTTTTGCCGCAATACCCTTAGTCAGAATAGCACGGCGGCAGAGCTCTACGGTATGCCTATAAGGGTGGGTAGCACGTCCAAATCGGAAGAAAGTGAAAGGGCCGAATATGAAAATGCCCTCGCAAATATGGGCGCAGCCGGCTACATCCTAAAGGACCTGACCGATGAGCTGGAGTTAGTTGAAAGCAAAGGGGTAGGAACTGGCTATAAGATATATGAGTCCCTTGAAACCCGCTGTGAAAAGAAGATCAGCAAGATCATTCTGGGCCATGCCGATGCACTGGATAGCACGCCCGGGAAGTTGGGATCCGGCCAGGATGGGGAGGATAGTTCTCCTGTAGGGGCAGCCCTCCGCGATACAGCTACAAACGACATGACTGATTTCGTGTTTCTCATGAACGATGTTGTCCTGCCAAAGCTGATCAACCTTGGTTTTTCATCCTTTGCCGGCCGGACGTTCGAGTTTGGGAACAATGACGAACTGGCCGAACAGCGGCAGAAAGAAGATACCGCCAACCTGGCCACGGCTGAAATATTTCAGGCAATCAAAAATGCGGGCGGTGATCCGAATTGGAAATATTTCACCGAACGTACCGGAATCCCGGTAGAAGCAACACCTCCTCCTGCACCGCCGGTTATTCACCAGGTGCCAGGAATGGGTAAGCCTGAGCCAAAACCCGGAGAAAAGCCGTTGGACGATAAGGTAAAGAATAAACTGGCAAAGTTGTATGGCAGGTGATAATACGATATCACAGGTCCTCAACAAGGACCCTAAGACCAGCCGACTGCCTGCCAAGAAGCTGAACGATTACATCGAAGGGATTTTTTCGGGCGACATCACCGAATACGATCTTCCTGAAGACGTGTACGAAGCGATTGTGAACTATCTGAAGGCAGGACTTTACAAAGGGTTCGGTATGACACTGGAAGAGGCGGAAGGGGTCGATTTGGAGCTGTTGACAGAATTACGGGAGAGTGTATATATGTTCGGAGCGGCCAAGACCTACCAGCAGACCAAGGAAATGACTGCTCTGCTCTTTGATGAAGACGGTAAGTTACGGACCGCCGAAGAATTTAACCTGGTCGCCCGCGAGACATATGACAACTGGACCGACAATTGGGGATTGACCGAATACAATACCGCAGTAGGCCAGGGGAGCGCCGCGGCAAAGTGGAATGAGATTGAAAAGCAGAAAGAGGTATTGCCTTATCTACGATACAGTGCGATAATGGATGCCAATACGAGCGAGATCTGCGCCCCCTTAGACGGGATCATTGCTCCGGTAGATGATCCAATATGGAACAGCGTAGCGCCTCTGAATCACTTCAATTGTAGATGTGTGCTCTTGCAGGAGGATAAAGAGGCTGAGCCGACAGCGAAAGGAGAAAAGGACGATGCAGTGGAAGCGGTTGAAAAGGAAATGTCGGAAACGTTCAAAGGGAACCCCGGGAAGGACGGAATGGTGTTTACGAAGGATCATCCCTATTTCGATGTGGCAAAGGCTGATCGGGATTATGCAAAAAGGAATTTCGATTTACCAATACCTGACGAGGACTAAAAATGGAAGATAAGTTCAAATTTGGCATTTTGAAAGAGAACATCGCGAAGATGAAAACACAACTTCCGGTGATTCTGGGTAACCATGCCCAAAATTTCTTTACCGCGTCCTGGGAAAGGCAGGGATGGGACGGTAAGCCGTGGAAAGACGTTAAGCGGCATGATGAGAGCACCAGCGAATATAAGTACCCGATCAAGTTGCGAGCCCGAAAGCTGAGTTCTCCCATACTGGTGGGGGTATATACAGGGCGGTCCGGGGGCGCATTGCGTCGGGCGGTATCCAGGTCTTTACGATCAACCACTTTCCAATCCGTTCGTTTGGTAGTGGATCTGCCTTACGCAGCGGCTCAAAATGAAGGCGATGCGGAAAAGAACTTACCAGCACGGCCTTTTATGAAACAGTCACGACAGCTGACTAAAGAACAACGAGAGAAAATCAAATTATTCATGGACGGGTTATGGCAGGAATAAAAGCTCCCATACAGGACATACTCGCCAAACTGGCAAATTTACAGGTGGTAAACCGGGACCAGCAGACCGTTGCCCTGTATGCCCGTGTCTGGAATAATCAGGTTCAATATGAAGATCAGGGTAAGCTGTACGACTTTCCAAAACCCGCTGGATTTCTTCAGGTCATCAGTCCTGCGACCTACCAGGTAATAGGACAATATTACCGGAACAGCGATATCTCCTTCCGTATCCACTTGGTCCATGAGTTCTACGATGCCGGCGACGGAACGTTTGAGCAGGACCTTGAAATATTCGACCTGCGGGATGCTGTGATCGCTCTATTGTCAGGTTATACCCCGACAGGATGCGGCCCCTTGAACTGCATGGTAGAGACGCAGGACGATGTGCATACGAACATCTACCATATGATGCTGGATTTTGTATGCAATTTTACTGATAGCAAAGGCAGCCCGCTGGATCCGGATCGAAATGTTTATACTCCAGCCGTGCCGCCGTTGACCCTGGAAGTTGATACGACCACAGGAAAAGGGGGTGGCCAAATGACGCAACAAACTTTTTTAATCAATAATCCATGACCGATCCATTGACAGAACTGGCAACGATCACCGGCATGGCAAAGCAAAGCCTTATGTTTTTTAGCCGTAATAATGCCGTATCCTATGATATGATGAAGGCTTGGTATATGACAAACGGCAGGCTACCTACGGTTGCAGAATGTTCACAATTAAAAGCTAAAGTAAATGGCTAGATCTGTAGACGAGATCAACGATTATATAGTTACTGCCCTGGTGAGCAACTTTGCTGCAATTGGCATAACGATCAACCCGACTCTATGGAGCAAGCGCAACCTGATAAGAGCGCTATGCTACACGGTAGCCATTGCTCAAGCTCTCATGGAGCAGCTGCAGGATATTTTCATGTCGAATATCGAAGCGGTTGTTGCCACTGCGGCGGCAGCCTCTCCAAAATGGGTACAGGCTAAAATGTTCGAATTTCAGTATAGCGCGACGGATCCTCAGGTTATCGCCCTGATCAACACGGTACCGGTTTATCCGACCGTCGATCCGACCCTACAGATTATAACCGCTTGTTCTGTAACCTCTGATATTTCGAATGTAGTAGCAGTAAAGGTTGCCAAAGGAAATCCCTTCGTTGCCTTATCCTCTTCGGAAAAAGCAAGCGCCCAAGGATACATTAACACAATAGGAGTAGCGGGTATCCAGTATGAGGTCATTTCCTTAAACCCGGATAACCTGTATATAGCCGCTGATATATATTACCAGGGGCAGTATGCATCCGTAATTCAGGCGAATGTTATTGCTGTGATCAATCAATTCTTGCAAGATCATTCGGTCAACAACTTTGATGGTAAGTTGAAGATGTCAGACCTGGAAGAAACCATCCGGGACATCGCCGGAGTCAATGACGTAGTACTGAAAAACGTTCGAGGCAGGGCAGATAGCGACGCCTTTGCCGCAGGGATAGATCTCATCCTTGGAACAGCAGTTATTCAAAGGCAATGGTCAACGATCGCCGGATATATTATTTCTGAGACAACGGCAGGTAAGACCTTGGCGGATTCGTTAAACTTTATAGTAGAATAATATGACAGCGCACCTTGTAACTATGACAGATAAGTCGGATGGCGGTAAGGATTTCAGGACCATACAGCCGACCCCTGCACAGGCGGAGCAGATCGCCAAGCTAAGGGTTGAATTCGAAAAAAGCTTCGGCGTCGATCAGGTGAGCCGCACGCCAGAACAATGGAGCAATTTGGTCCGTGTCTATGGTATGGAACAGGTGTGTAAAATTGAAAAGATGAAAGAAAAACAAATAAAAAAGAAGATGCGTGGCTGATCTCTTTGATATAGATATGAACCAGCAGGCGGTTGATATCCTTCCTCCTGATAAGCGGGCACCGGGCATCCTATCGCTGCAGCGGGCGCTCCTATCTGCCTGTCAGTGGAGCCGAGACCTGATCCTGGGATCATACAAAAAGGGCTCGCCTGCGCCTCCCTATGCCGGAGGAACCTACAATAAGTACGACCAGGTTGTTTTCAATAAAGCAGTTTATTATTCCCTGGTAGCGAACAATTCAACCCTGCCGACCGATACTTTATCTTGGCTTAAAATACAGGAAAATTTTATCGGGGCCGACGAACGGGTAAGGTATAATGGCCAAAAGGTCGTACTGGAATACGCCTTGAACCACCGTTTTGGCGGCACATTCCGGCCGCCAGGATCTTCCAGCTTGTCGGATATCTATATCAACAATGTTGGACCTGTAGCGGTGGGCTTCCGAATAGGCAAGACGATTGGCAGCACTGTGGGACAGACGACATCAAGCGATTTCATCGGCCATCGATATCCATTCGTGCAAGTGAACAATTTCAATATCAACTTTTTAAACGGTCTCTATATTTTGACCAATGAGCAAGCGGTCCGAGATTTTGTAGACCCAATCATCCCGAGCTCATTGCGGTACATAATAACGCCTTACTAAAATGAAAATACTCGACATAACCCCGATCACTGATGCCAGCGAATTTCCAGTAAAGAAGGGAACGCTCCAATTTCTGCAGGATGCCTATAAGGAATCAGTTGCGGCTGCCCTGCAAGGCCTTGTTGGCCCTGGATATGACCCAACGGTTGTATATGTTCTATACGGTGTGACGAATTCGGGCACCTACCCAGTATACAACATCGCGGCCGGAGCAGTATTTTATGCAGGAGAAGTTTTTATGGTGGATGCTGCTGCATTCACGGCTACGGGGTCCAATGTGGGTGTTTTTCAGATCGTCACTACCCAATATACGGTAGATGCTGACCCTGTTACATTTACCGATACGACCGTCCGGAATGTGCATAACATCCGGAAAATTCAGATAGTCCAGGGGTTGACAGGATCCTCGCCACTACCTGATTACTCCCAGGCCTTCTTTATGAATTTTGTGATACCCCTGCAGTTGAATTTGACAGCTCCGTCATCCGATGCTTTTACCGGTAATCTGCTGCAACTGATCGGCGCATATCCAAACATAGAGCTTTTCGTGCCTCCGTCTTTAAACCCCAATCCGATCTTAGCAGCTGGCACTCTAAATGTTGGGGATGTTGGCGGCGGCGGAGCCGACTTTACAGTAACGATCCCCGGAGGTCCTTTATCTACAGCTGCATACTATGTTGCGGGAACATTTATCAGCAATGGCTCATCTGTCCGGGTTGACAGCGTGGTGCAGTTTAGCATACGTAACAGGACAACGACGACATTCCAGGTACATTTTGAGGAATTTAGTGCCGGGGTTCAGAATATTGCATGGGAATTCATTCTCTTTAAAAAATAATCTATGAGCCAAGTAACGTGCGAAGCAAAGATATTGGACCTGACAAATTATGAGAGGCAGGGTAATCTCGCCATTGACATGGTAGCCAACTGCATTATCCATTATAGGGCCCATGGCATCAATCCTAAGGCTGTATATCTGAACCCTTCTTACTATGGGCTGCTGCAAAAATGGGTTGAAGAAACATATGGGGAATATGTGGCTCAGCAAGAGTTCTCTTTGGATGGGGTGGAGATCCGACGGGAGACTATCATATCCGGAAAAATATTGAATGTTGAATTTTATCCCAAACCAAAAGCGGAGGCATAAATGAGCGAAGAAATAAATAAGAAACCGGCGTCGTCCTCAAACGAGAGGCAGGTTGTGGGGTATTTGCGTCCGAGCCTGGCTGTAAAATTTGAAAAGTATGTCCAAAATAAAGGATGTAGCAAAAGCGAGGCAATAAACGATGCCGTTCAAAAACTATTGGAACCCATGGGGCCACAGCAGATCTTTCCCAAGTAAAGAACTTCATGCGAATAGTGCCCTACTTTCCCCCTTCGACGTAAGGGGGATTTTAGTTTTACGGGGATATGTATACTGTCCCTTCATCTTTGAACACCGACGAACCGATAATGCTTATCAACAGAGCCATCGGTTACGATCCTGACGAAGGGATGGGAATTGACGGCGCCGCGTTCCAAGAAGAACTCCTGCACCTGGACAACCAGGGATATAAGGCAATCAAGGTTTACATCAACTCTCCCGGCGGCGTGGTTATGGATGGCTATAACATCTACAACGCCATTCTCAAAAGCAAGACGCCCGTTGACACATACAATGTAGGCATAGCAGCAAGCATCGCCGGCGTGATCTTCATGGCCGGTCGCAGGCGCGTTATGGCGGATTATGCTCAGCTGATGATGCACAACCCTTTCGGAGGATCTGACAAAAAACAGCTGGATGCCATGAAGGACAGCCTGGTCACAATGCTGTCTGCAAAGGCCGGAATTAAACCAGCCGATGTGTCCTACATGATGGACCGGACCACCTGGATGAATCCTGCGGAATGCCTTGAAAAGGGATTCTGTACCGATATCGAAGTTACCAACGACCATAACCGCAAGCATATGCCCGCCACCGGCGCCAGAGCGATGTGGAATGAGTCCAATAAAATTCTCAATAACATTTTTAAAACTGAACATATGGCAGACATCACTCCCCAGGGTAAAGCCCTTGGCATTTCCTTGATCGCCAACTATCTCGGCTTAAACACCGATGCTACTGAAGGTTCTGTGCTTACCGAGGTACAGAATAAGATTAACTCAGCCATTCTGGCTAAGACCAAAGCAGAGGAGGAGATCGAAAACAAGAAAAAGGAAATCGAGAAGATGCAGAAAGAGCTCGATAAGATGAAAAAGGATGCCGAGGATGCCAGCAACAAGTTCAATGAAAAATGTAAAGAGCTTGACGCGCTGATCGCAAGCAATAAGGCAGAGGCAGATGCCGCAAAGAACAAGCTGGAAGCCGCTGAGAAGGAAACCAAGGCTGTAGCCGCTAAGGCGATGGTCGAAGGCTTTGCCAAGGTTGGTAAGATCAAGAACGATCCCAAGGTGATTGAAAAATGGGTCAACCTGGCCGTCGTTGATCATGACGGTACCAAAGAGATGTTGGAGGCTATCCCGCTGAACAAGCAGGCAGCTGTAATCACAGTCGGCGTGCAGAATAAGGACCAGGGTGGAAGCGGAGATACGGTCGTAGATCCGAACTCCACGCCAGCATCATCGATGCACTACATGGCACGTATCCAAGCAAATGTAAACAACCGTCAAAAGGCAAGCTAAAATCCGAGAACGAGATTCTTATAAAAACTTAAATCGAAATCATCATGTCTTTAGTAATTAACGATACTTCATACGCCGGAACCTTCGCCTCCTATTTCTGGCTGCCGGCAACCTTTGGAATGGACACCATTCAGAAGGGTGTTGTGTTTGTTCAGGATGGCATCAAAAAGGCCCACACTATCGGCAGGGTAGATTTTGCCAATCCGTTGCAGCAGCGTCAGGCGACTCCGACAACCAGCGGCCAGTTCACTATTGATGGCCGGGTATTGAATCCCAACGACATGATGTTGTATACGGAGTTTAACCCCCGCGATTTTGAACAGCACTGGCTGGCCGAACAGCTCAGCCCCACGCTGCTGGCACGGGAACTTCCCGTAACAGCCGAGAATTATATGATGCAGATTGGCCTTAACCGGGCCTTTGAACAGGTTGAGCTCGGTTTGTGGCAGGGCTCTACCACCTACACTGCGCCCATTGGATCGGTAGGTAACGGCCAGCTGAAATTCTATGACGGGTTTATTAAAAAGATGGTAGCCGATACCGCCGTCCTGAAAGTGGCCAGCCCGTTCCCGCTGACTGCTGCCGCCTCTGATGGGTCTACGGTTTACAATATCGTGGATGCCTTCAATGCGCTCCTTCAGTTGGCCGCTACGAACAAAAAAGCATTGCTCAGCCGGACCAGCCGGTATAAGAGATTGAAATTCCTGGTATCGGTTAATACCGAACAGATCTACCAGACTTTCATCACAACCACGTTGACCTTCAAGGGCGTGAACACAACTGATGAAGGGATCAACAAGTTCAAGGGTTACGAGATCGTTCCCCTGGCCGGTATCCCTGACAACACCATCGTGTTTACTGAGTGTCTGCCCGATACCAGCTCTAACCTGTATGTCGGCATGAACAGCACGGAGGATAACAACTTGCAGTTGCAAAGGTTGCAGGCGAACAGCGAACTATTCTTCCTGAAAGGGTTGATGAAGTACGATGTACAGTACGGCTTCTCCGATCAGGCGTTCCTGTTCACCACGCTGACTTCGAGCTCGTTCAACGTATAATCCATTCGACCACCTTTTTAATTAAAATACTATGTCCACATCTCCAAGGTTTACCGGCGCAAAAAATACGGACAATACGGGCCGTGCTGCTCAGCGCGACTACCAGGCTATTGCAACGGCCGCCACGATCAACCTGAAGGTTATTCCCAATGCGGCATATACCCTCTTTGACATCGCCCTGGCTACGGCTACGCCGACCATTAATATCAACGTGGGCGACGCAAGCAATCCGCCATACAAAGGGGATGAGATTCTGTTGTTGATCACTCCCGATGCTACTACCCGGGTAATTACATGGGGAACCGGATTTATCCCCACTGCAGCAACCCTTTCCGCAACCGCCTCGAAGATCACTACCGCAAATTTTGTCTTCAATGGCACTGGCTGGGTACAGCGCGGATCGGCTACGACTGCATAATAAGCGGTTGGTTATTTCGAATTGTTCAATACAAAATATTCTGTTATGCGGGGATTAATAAAGCATCTGAAAGCCAATCCTGAGATAGAAAAAGTCTATCTGAACGCTGAAGGTGGATGGCTTTTCGATCCCAATAAGCTCCACCCAATTGAGAAATCACGGGAGGATATTCTGGCATTGGAAGGCAGCCTGCCGGCGGAAGAAATCACCAAAGACGACCTGGCCTCCATCAAAGAGGAGTATGCCTTGCTGAGGGAAAAGGCTGAAACGCTGGAAATTGAAATCCAGATTTTGAACGAAGGGAAAGACAAGGACACGGAAGATTGGGCAAAGGAGCGGACCGCATTTCAGGAAAAGATCCAGGCCTTGGAAACCCAATTAGCAACAGTCTCAGCTAAAAACAAGAAATTCAATGCCACTACCTGATATATCATTCATCAAAGGGCAGGGGGGATTAGGGCGCCCGTTACCGGGGCAGGATTTCATTTCCGCCCTTATTTTTTATACGGGCAATTTACCCAGTGGATTCACATCCACCGCCAGGATCAAGGCTTTATATGCACCCAGCGATGCGATTGCCGCCGGTATATTGAATGATTATTCTGACGGTACAGCAGCCTCTGCAACCTACCTGATAACTACCTTGGGGGCAACAGGAGATACAATCAAGTTTGTTTCCAATGATCTGAGCGCCACCGGAACACCGCAGGCGACAATCCTTTGTCAGTATACGAAGGTGGTCGGCGATTCGTCCATCGCACTCCTGGGGGCCAGCATTGCCGCCGCGATCAACGCCGGAACAATTACCCACGGGTACACGGCATCTTTTACAACGGCTACGCTTACCATCACGGCCCCGAAGAAATACGGGGTGTTTTTGAATACGGGCACGCCCTTGGTTGTTACCATTACTGGCACTATCGCGGGTACACTGACGACTTTCTCCGGAGGGGTTGCCTCTAAATTTGCTGTTTATTATTACCACATAAGCGAATTTTTCCGACTGCAGCCGCAGGGGATCTTATACGTCGGGTTCTTTGCAGTACCCGGCTCCTATGATTTCACCGAAATTACGCTGGTTCAAAACTTCGCCAACGGGACCATTCGCCAGGTTGGGATTTTAAAAGACTCTGCGAGCGCGTTTTCTTCCGCCAACCTTACCACGATTGACGCAGTATGCAAGGTCAACGATGCGGCTCACAAGCCCATCAGCGCTCTATACGCTGCCGATCTTTCTGGAACGGCAGATATAAGCACCCTTGCTGACCTGTCAACGCTGACAGCCAATAAGGCCACAGCAGTGATTGCGCAGGATGGCGGCGGCCAGGGGTATTTCCTTTGGCTTGCAACCGGGAAATCTGTTACAATTCTCGGCGCCCAGCTCGGGACAGTTGCGCTGAGCAAGGTGAGCGAATCCATAGCATGGGTAGGAAAGTTCAATATCAGCGATGGAGCCGAGTGTGAGGTCCTGGCATTCGCCAATGGACAACTGTTCAGCTCTACAGCTATCACCGACAACCTGCTGAGCAACCTGAATGACAAGCGGTACACCTTCCTCCGGAAGTTCGTAGGTCTTTCCGGCTCCTACTTCAACGACAGCAATTGCGCGATCATCTCATCCAACGACTATTCCCAGATTGAAAACAACAGGACTATTGATAAGGCCACAAGGGGGATTTATTCCAGCCTACTGCCCTCATTAAATAGCCCCATACAATTGAATGCAGACGGAACGCTCAGCGAAACGACAACCGCATACCTGGAAAGCCAGGCAGGGGTCAATCTGGATCAGATGGTCCGGGATAGTGAACTCAGTGCGTATGCTGTCACCATCAACCCGGCCCAGAATGTCCTTGCTACCAGTAAGATCATTGTGGTAGTCCAGCTGCTGATCAACGGAGTAGCCAGACAGATTTCTATACCAATCGGCTTTGTGCCTAAAATATCATAATCATGCCGACACCTATCGTTAATGGCATCAATTATTCCTGGAGCAATGTCTCCCTGATTCTCTTCGGTACGCCGGTTGTCGGCATACTGGCCATTGACTATAAGAGGAAACAGAAAAAGGAAAATAATTACGGCGCCGGCCCCCAACCCGTCAGCCGCGGTTATGGTAACTACGAGTATGAGGGTTCTATTGAGCTCTATACGGATACCTGGAAGGCAATCATCGCAGGATCCCCTAATCGGGACCCGTTGCAAATTTCCCCCTTCGATATCCCGGTGACATTCACCGGCACAGGCGTAACCACCACGAAGGATGTCCTCCGGGCGGTGGAGTTCATGGAAGATCCGCTGGAGACGAAATCCGGTGACACAAAACTGACAGTGAAAATCCCTTTAATCATAGGAGGCATTGACCGATGAGCGAAGAAACAAAAGTAGACGCAGCACTGACAGCCGTAAAGGTTGACCGCTCCGAGCTGTCCGACGCCGAAAGGGCCGAATATGCCGAAAGGGCCGAAGCGCTGGCTAAGCAAAAGGCCGTCTCAAAGGTTCACCCCGTCGTACAGATCGATCCCGATACCCTGGAAAGACATGTGTGCTACCTAACCGAACCGTCATATTCCACAAAGATCAGGGTGATGGATAAAGCCACAACCCTCGGTATATATACCGCAGCGGACGAATTACGACTCGCCTGCCTTATCTCTGAAGCATCCGATCCAATAACCTATGGGGATAGCCCCGAATGTGACCGCTATAAACTGGGCGTCACCGATTACGCGCTGACCATGGTTACCAGGCTGCAAGATCAGTTTAAAAAAAAATAGAGCAGTTCGAAGTAAGTAATGAACGCAGTAGCGTGGAGCGGATGTCCGCATTCATTCGCTGCGTTTTGCATTTGGACCCGGAAGAGTTGACAGAGGATGAGTGGCATCGTGCATGGGGACAAGTGAGGTTCTATTTGGAAATCGTTCATCAGATCAAATGGGAATAAATGTCCGATCGGGTAGTACAATATGAACTCAGCTTAAAGGATGGCCTTTCCCCGAAAGTGGATGAGGTTACCGGCCATGTCAATAGATTGGAGCATGGTCTTCATTCTGTACGGGAACGCGGTATGGAAATGCTGACCGCTCTGGGAGTTGGCTTTGCTATTTTCAAAGGAATTGAATTTGTCCACGAGGGGGTTGAAGCTATGCACCAGCTGGAGCAATCGGTAGCTCAGGTGGAGGCCGGCCTGAAATCCACCAAGAATGCGGCCGGTTTAACATTTGAGGATGTTGAGAAAAGCGCAAAAAGCCTGGCGAAGGAATTACCCTATAGCAGAGCCGCTATCCTGGATATGCAGGCCCAGCTTCTCACTTTTCCGGCAATAACAAAGCATTCGTTCAATGAGGCCAGCGAGGCAGTGCTCGATATGGCCAGCAGGACGCACAGGGGAGCCAATGAAATAGCCATAATGCTTGGTAAGGCCTTGCAGGATCCTGAGCATGGTATTACAGCCATGCGCCGGGTAGGCGTGAATTTTAACGATACACAAACCGCCATAATTAAAAAAATGGTGGAGACGGGCCATACGGCTCAAGCACAATCGGCAATCCTGAAAGAGCTCAGTCTGGAATTTGGCGGTAGCGCCAAAGCTGCGGCTGAGGCTGACCCTCTTTTCAAGTTCAATAAACTTATGGGCTCCATAAAAATGGAGGTTGGTGAGGTAGCCATGAAATTACTCCATGAATTGACCCCGGCCCTGGAGGCTATCGCCAATGGCTTTAAAGCAACGTTTGAATGGATGAAGGAACACAAAGACCTGCTTAAGGCTATAGCAATTGGAGTGGGAGTGGCTGCAGCTGCATGGGTAATTTATGAGGTTGTTACGAATGCATCGACAATAGCCACCAATATTTTCACTGCCGCTCAAGCTGCGTTAAATGCCGTCATGGCTGCCAGTCCGATAACATGGATCATTATAGGATTAGGGGTTCTTGTAACAGCAGTGGTCTACTGCTACAACCATTTTGCAAAATTCAGGGCCGTACTCTGGGGAGTGTGGGAAACCATAAAAGAATTTGGACGCTTGGTGGGTGACGTGTTTATGGGGGTTGGTAAAGTAATAGCAGGTGTTCTTACCCTGAAACCATCTTTAGTTACCGAAGGCTTCCATCAAACGCTCGATGCTATTTCGAATGCCGGCAATCGTCTGGGAAGTGCCTTTAAGAAAGGGTATGATGATGGCATGGCTGACTTCACTAAAGAACAAAAGGACAAAGAAAGTTTAATTCCGAAAAAAGTTGCAATAGGAGCTGCAGCCGCTACTGGAACAACAGCCAAAGAGCCTAAGACAAAAGCAACCGGCAGCAAGTCGGTAACCATCAATGTAAGCATTAAGGATCTTATCGGGGTCCAAAATATAAATACCACGAATCTGAAAGAAGGGGCGGCCAAAATAAAAGACCTGGTTGTTCAGGCCTTGTCCGGAGCCGTAAACGACTTCCAGATTGTGGCAGATCATTAAAGCAATGGCAGGACAAAACACTTTGAATCAGATTAGACAGGCCTTCGCCATCCCGGATAGCGTATTGATCGTTACCGGGCCGTCTATTTTTGCGCCCAGACCATCTAAGCCTGCCGCCTCTCCACATTTTAACATTGATAAAACTGATACGCGGGATCAAGAATTATATCGATCGTTGCTCGGTACCCCAGTTTATACGAATATTGAATTCCTCGAAGGGCAATACGAAACAAATACCCCCGGCGTCTTCAAGACTTTTGGACCCTTGAAATACGAGGCAGTGATTATTACTGTCAGTCAGGCAAAGAAGATAATCCGAACCGAAATACAAGGCCGAAATGGCACTGTAAAGGAATATATAGGAGACGACGATTATGAGATAGGGATTAACGGGATCATTACTGGCCCGAATGGTCACTATCCATCGGACGAGGTTGCTGACCTGAAGGCTGTATTGGATGCTCCTATCGCCATCGAGGTAGCTTGTTCCTTTCTCCAAAATCTCGGCATTCATTCTGTGGTTGTAGGCAACTACCAGGTAGACCAGAAAGAGGGAGGATACTCTTACCAAACATTTGCTATTTCTTGCATTTCCGATATCCCGCAGGAGCTCCGGTTGACATCTATCTGATGTACCGGTGTGTTACAAATATTACTATTACCCAACTGCCTTCAGTTTCTTTTCCCAACAGGAAGACGGTCCTGGGATTTGATTTTGTGAACGAATTCGAATGTTCGGATAGCTGGCGGGATCTCACCAATAAGGGTAAAATGGTTCTACCGAAGAATCTCTACTTCCGTGATCAATTTGGTAAGCTGCAGCCGCTGCACGGAACCAACATAAATATCGGCGGCTTCAGCAGCAATGCACCTCTGCTCTTGAGGGGGGACAAGATAAAGATCGTAGCCGGGTATAAGTACTTCGACAAGGCTGGTCGTGAAATTACTGATACTGCTACCATGTTCGAGGGATATATCAGTAAGGTTGGAAGCAAGATCCCTATTGAGTGTGAGTTGGAGGATAATATGTGGTTACTAAAACAGACTCCTGTAGGATTAAGGACGTTTAGCAAGTCGGATAAGCTGTCAACTATTTTGGCGTTCATTCTGCAGGGGACGGGATTTACTTACAATGCACTCACCGAAACAACCTTTGGAGCGTTCTCCGTTGGCAATGAAACAGCCTGCCAGGTCCTACAACGACTACAGAAGACCTACGGATTTGAAAGCTACTTCAGGGGTAATGAGCTCCGTTGCGGCGCCATTATATATATACCTGGTGAAGGGACAACTCAGAATTTCTTTTTTCAGCAAAACATCATCTCAGACGAACTCGAATATGTCCGCAAGGATGATATTACCCTGAGTGCGGTTGCTCACAATTATATCGAAGAATTGACGGGTAAGCATACCAAGGACGGGCAAGCCAAAACAAAAAGGACCCGTCTGGAAGTCCTGGTGACTCTCCGCAATGGCGTCAAGACAATAAAGGAGATCAAGAAAGGCGATACAGTCCCCTCAAACAACGAGGGAGAACGCCGGACTCTCTTCTATCCAGGAGCAAAGACTGTTTCCGAGCTGGCTGACCTTGCTTTTAAGGAGATCGTGAAGTATTACTATACCGGTCTCAGGGGGAAGTTTACCACGTTTGGCATTCCATTCGTGCGGCAGGGGGACGTTGCCAATATTCAAGATCCGATCCTGCCGGAGCGCAATGGGCTGTATAAGATCAAACAGGTGGATTATACCGGCGGGGTAAGTGGACTTCGGCAGGAGATATCCTTGGATTTCAAATTAAACACGAACTAATGTCAGATAGATCCATACGCGAATCCATTCAATACCTGGCGGGAAACCACCAGACAGACCATGTGATCCTTGTGGATGCTACGGTGGAAAGCGTGGATGAGAATGGAAGGACGTGTGAGTGCATTTCGGTTACGGGGTCGGTTGGTAGTCCCATACCTGGAGTCAGGTTAATGGCCAGCGTAGACGATGGTGTACTGATCATACCAGCGATTGGAAGCACGGTTGTTATCGCTCAGAGCATATTTACTGATCCGATCGTCGTCAGCTATAGTGAAATCGAAAAGATCATCCTACGCGGTGGTGATCTCGGAGGCCTGGTGAAAGTTATTGATCTGACCAAAAAGTTAAATAACCTGGAAAACCTACTGAATGATCTGATTAATAAGTTCAATATCCATACGCACAATGTGACGAGCACAGGAGCGCCGACCGGGCCAAACCTCCTGCCGGAAGCTCAGACGTTGACGCCAACGGTGAGGAAAGACATTGAAAACGAAAACATCACCCAAGGATAATGGACCCACGATATGACATACAACTGAATGGCAACAACGACCTACGGATAGTTAATAGCGATTTGGTATATGATATATCTGATGAGCAGCATATTGAGGATACGATCAACGCCAGCCCGGGATGGTGGAAAGAGAATTTTGCGGATGGGGTGGGGATTAGGTCCTATCTAAACTCAGACGGACAGGAACAGGTCCTGGCCAGATCGATAAAGATCCAGCTGGAAAGCGATCTGTATTCGGTAACAAATCCGGCGATTCAGTTTGATGCCAATGGAAAATTAGTCATACAACCCAATGCCAAATGATACAGGAATTCAGAGCTGTGGATCAAAGTACAATTTGGGATGTGGTTAACAATACCTATGGGAGCGTTGATTTTATCGTGAAACTGATGCAGGACAATGGGTTTGTGAATGTGAATACCTATCCAGAAAACGGACAGATATTTCTCTATGACGATACACTGGTGGTGAACCAAAATATTAAACGGACGATAGTAAGCCCTGTAAAATATGCAACGAGGGAGCGAACGACCACAAACTTAGAAAACATGATATACTACGAACAGGTATGGAAAGACGAATACACTGCGGCGGCAGATGGGGAAACCGTCATTGTCCGGCCTGCTCTTGTCGGGAAGCGCATTGTGGATATCGAGAAGGAGATCTTGCCGCTTAAAAACTCCCAATACCTGTTTAATGCCACGACCGGCACGATCACCCTGGTTGGTGGAACTACCCTGGACGCAGGGCAAACCCTATTTACTCTTTACGCAGAAATTAAGACATCATGAGAAGGATTATAATATTTGCTCTCTTATTGGCAGGATTGGCTTCGCAGGCTCAGACTTATACACCAGTTGCAGGTCGCTGGCAATATGTATTCATTAAAGTCACCGATGGATTTGCGCCGCCACAAGACACTTTGGCAACCGCGCCGACAGGGGCTATAGCAGTGAAAAACGGGGTGATGTATGTCAAGGGCGTCACTTGGGTACCCATCTCTGGCGCCGGCGGTAGCGGTGTCTGGGGGTCTATTACAGGTGTTATCGGCAATCAGACGGATCTCATGAATCTGCTGGGTACAAAATATGACACATCCAAACGGAAGGTAGATACACTCTATGCCATAAACGATACCACTTTCGCGTATTATATAAATAGCCAGTTCCGCTCTTTCAAAGCATTGGGGGCCCTTAAATCATTCAATGGGCGGAATGGAGCCATAGTGTTGACTCAGGCCGACGTCTCTTCTGCGCTGGGATTCTTACCAGTTGCCCCCGCCGATACAGTCGGGAGGTGGGTTGGGTCAATAGCAAATAATGCGACAAATGACAGTATTATATATTACATAGGGGGGACCCGGCATGCAATTAAAGACAATGGAGGCGGCGGTAGGTTTGGGTATCCTGCAGAAGACGACGCTCCGGCGCAAGACAGATCGGTAGATTTTAGCGGGAATTTGCAGATGACAATGACTAATTTAAGAAATCTATTTTTGTTTGCAGATTCTTCTTCTTCCAGTACTGGCGTAGGAGTTTTAGACTTACACAAAATCAATAACTCAACGACTCTAGCAACAGAATATAGGACAGGAAATCAAAGAGCCGGAGTTAGGTCGTCGTGGAATTTAGGGAATATGTTTGGGCAACTGTTTAGCTCCGATGCCAGTTTGAACGAGAGTTATTGGAGAGCGTACAAGGACTCTCTGGTAGTAAGCCTCTATAATAACGCTATCCCATACTATATACACGGGCTAACGACGACAGGAGACACAAGCAACTGGAAGCCGCTGGGCATTAATCCAGCAACAGGAGAGGAGAGAAGAATGACTTTCTGGCCGGGAAGCGGCGGAGGAAGTAGCTTTGACTCTGCAGCTTCACAGGGAGGAGGATTTCATACACAACCTTATAATGACGCCAGGTACCTGATCAAATCTAACAATCTGTCAGACCTGCCCAATGCAGGAACAGCTCGTATAAACCTTGGGCTGGGAACGTCGGCAGTCAAAGATATTCCAGCTTCTGGAGATGCGTCCACATCGCAGGTTGTTTATGGGACGGATACAAGGCTTACGAATTCACGTGCACCGTCGGGCTCTGCGGGAGGTGATCTTACCGGATCCTATCCCAGCCCGACCATAGCAGCCAACGCGGTCACCTACGCAAAGATGCAGGCCACATCCGGGCAGAAGCTACTGGGTTCACAGTCTGCCGGAGCGGTAAGCGAAATATCGCTCGGAACTAATCTTTCGATGACAGGGGGTGTGTTGAATGCGGCCAGCGGCGGATCCCAAACAGAGCAGCAGACATACGACCAAGGGACAACTATGAATAAAGTCAACGTCCATACCCTTGCTGGTTTTCATCAGGACTATTTCGGCGGTAAAATAAACCTGGATAGTTTCGCCATTGCCAGGGCTTTACAAATAATAGGAGATTCCATTGTAATATTTGATAATTCCATTGGATTTGGTACGGGATCAACGTCAAATCTTTTCAGATATACTTCGATCCTAACGGCAAAATATCGGAGTAACGAGGATAATTATTCAGTAGGCGGAACAACGATGCAGGTAGACGGCCTGGCAAAAATACCATTGATCCCCAATGGTGTCACTGCTAAAATACGGTGGTTTATAATCGGGTATGTGGAGAACGACATTATTAACGCCGGAAATAATGCTACATGGGATACAGCCCATTGCGGGCCCATATACAGACAGTTTGTTGACAGTGTTATAGCAAGAGGGACCTTAGCATCGCATATTATCCTTCGATCGCCTGTGCCAATATCCTCTACAAACTTTCCTAACGCTACCTCTGCTCGACAAGTGGCATACTTTGCCATGGTGCAATCTGTAGCAACATCAAGAGGGTGTGTTTTTGTAGATGTCTTCAACCCGATTAATTTTAGAGGTGGTGTCGATGTGGCTATGTACGACAAGGTTCTACATCCAAACGATGGAACATATTCGCTTATCGCTGATCTTATTTACAAGGCAGCTGGCGATAGTGTACGTTCTGCTGGCCAAGGTATAGAAAACAACAGGGTGACCTCTATACGTCAACTTGGATACCACGGTAATGATACGGTGAGCAGTAAGGCGCAAATATTGGCAGCGGACACAAATGGAAAGGTGGGGCTAATCCCACTGGATGATGTGATCAGGAGCACCGCCGGTAGATCTTGGCCACAAGCCGCTTCAATTGCCATAACGGGAACTGCAACTTTTGGTAACGCATTAAATACAGCTATGCCGGGCGGCATCTCTCTTTACACCCCCGGAAGTGCCTATTTCGGATCGATGAGGATCACTGCTACGCCGCCAACGGGATGGGCTGGAGCCGGTGGTAATTTCAGTTTTAACGGTACGGGTTTAAGTATATTCAATAAGAATTATACGAGTTCTGTAGATGGCCCAATTTATTTAAATCAGTTTGGCGGGGCTCCTGTTTTGGTGGGTACCGGTACGGTAACGGGGTCAGGTGCAAATTTCCAGGTCAGCGGTAGCGCGGAAGCCGGTTCATTTAGGGCTACGTCAACATGGAGTGGGGCGCGTACTGGCGTTGGCGCAGAGATCGGCAGCAACGGCACTGTGGGATATATTACGGCTTTGAATTCTGGCGGTGGGGTTAATTTAAATATTGGGTTCGGACTCTCTCCACTTATTTCGGTAGGCGCAAACACTTTTACAGGAACGTCTTTGTTTCAAGTAAACGGGTCGCAATATCTTTCTGGCAAATTAGGTATTGGTAATAGTGCGCCAAGTGCTCTATTGCAAATATCAGGTGCTATTTCTTCGCCTACAGCAGGAAGGAGGGGCACTTATTTTAGTTCCGATACCGCAACAATTACATATAATCAGGACCTGGCGCTTGATATAACACATTTCCATGGAAGGAAAACAATTAATCAAACTACAGCTCATACTATTCTTGACCATTGGAATACAGTCATAGAAAAAGACACTGCAGGAACAAACTCAACGATAGTACGCAATAGATCCTTGCTAATAAATGGCCCAACAAAATTGATGGACAGTTTATTGTTGGGGGGATTAAAAACTGGTTCGTCATCAGATTCGGTACTTGTATGGAACTCTGCAGATAGCTCAGTCAAGAAGGTTTTGCAATCCTCAATAGGAGGCAGCAGCCAACCCTTCCCTGACAATACGGCTCTGATAAAAAACAATTCTGATGCGACAAAAACCATGCGCATAGATTTGTCTGGCCTATCGACGGCGACGGCCATAGTAGCAACGCCGCCCACCAGCAGCTTCACCATGGCCAGGACCGACGCAGCGCAAAGCTTTACCGGTATACAGACGTTCTTATCTGCGCCTAAACTCAACTCCGTTGCAAGCGGTTCCACAATTACGGACAGCGTGTTGTTGTGGAATCCAGCTACCAAATCTGTGGAGATGGCAGCTGCACAGTCACCGGCGAATGTTGACAATGTGGGTTCAGGAACGGGCATTGTTTTTGTGAGGAATGACAGCCTTTTAGGAAAGTCAATTCTGTTGAATGGACAAGCTCCGGCGACGAATACCGATAGTACTATAAACCTTATTTCAGGCCCCTGGTTTAACCAGACGGCCGATGCGACCCTAACCAATAGTACGAGCAACACCAGCATTGTAGGGACAGGTGTCGGATCCATGACCTTTGCAGCTAATACCTTAGCCGTGGGACAAAGGTTTGTTTTAAAGGGTATAGCCTATCTTTCGACAGACCCATCTTCAGCGCCTACCCTGGTGCTGCAACTCTCCAATTCATCATCTTCCACGGCGCTTACTATGAATGCCTTGGTAACCACCTCAATGAACAATGCAGCTGTAGAATTTGAATATTACCTGACCGTCAGGTCAACTGGGGCAAGTGGGGTAGTTGAAATGAATGGATGGTCGGCGATTGGTGGTACAAAAATATACACGTCTGTCAGTAGCGCTTTTCTTCTTAATACTACTGTCTCTCAAACCATTGATTTTAAGGCTCAGTTCGGTACGGCATCCACAAACAATACTATCGTAAGCAAGCAAATATCCCTGGCGCCATGAGGAAAATAATTATCATATGTTTACTGCTACTGATCGCCTTCTTTTTACTGAAGAGATGCAAGCGCGAGCCGGCGCCCGTGCCTGTCCCGAAAGTGGACACAGCCATTGCGATTAAGCCAGCAATAAAGGACCACAAAAATGACTCTCTCATCCGGGCCATGGTCGCCAAGTTCTATCCTACCATAAGAAACAGGAAGGTCGGCCTTCGAAAGTTCGGCATCAGCGGAGTCTCGGTAAAAGCTGCAATCCCAATGGAATATCAATGCCCTATCTGGGGGTCAAATGACACGATGTACGCTTGGTATGGCGGTAGTGGCATGGTGGCAAATCCGCTGCCCAACGGAGAGACGATAATATCGGCCTACGGCGGTTTCAATTCGGTGTATGCTGTGAGTAATGTCGGCAGACTATACGTGAGCTCCGCCTATAACTCTGGGGTACAGACCTGGACCAGGATCACGACAGATACGACAGGCGCCACGATCTCAGATGCCTTGTATGTGACAGCCTGCGGGGGAACATATGGTTTCATCCGAGCGGACGGCTCTTTCTGGTACGGGGGCGATGACGATGCCGGGCGAGTGCTCCATCCATCAGGGACGGTAAACCTTCGCCCCATCCAACTATCGCAAGCAGGGCTGCAATTTCAAAAGATCGCCATTGGCAATGTCCGAAGCGTGGGGTTGACCATTGACGGAAAGATCTATGAGGTCAAGGCAGGCGGAGGTACCGGTGCTATGGTCCAGCGGACCTTTACCGGCCGGGCAATGGATATCGCTGTGGGTCATTTCGATGCTGCAGCCTGCATCGTTCGCAACTCTTCAGGCGATACTACCGAAGGGAAAATCTATTGGTGGGGTACCGGCTGGGGGATACCTGGCTTTTCCAGTTCATCTTCGGCAACCAACCCAACGGACATATCATCCATTTGGCCAGGAACAAACTGGAAGGAGGTGGGAATATCCTGGAATACCATGCAGGCAATCGACGATGCCGGCAGGATGCTCAGCTCCGGATATAATGTCCAGGGAGAGGTGGGAACCGGAGTTGAGTTCGTGAACAGGTATAATTACGGCACTTGGCATGGATACGGATGGGACTTTGCTGACTTCGAAAACCCGTCTGCCCCTCCAGTGCAGATTGGCGCATCTATCACCTGGGCACACTTATATAAGAACCCCTTCTTCACTTTCTATACCTACGCCATGGATGCCTCAGGCAATCTGTACAGCTGGGGTAGGGGGAAGACTTCTGTTCTGGGTAATGGAGTTGGCATTACGGCGGATTCCAATGCAGCTCATCCGAACTATGGCGACGTTCTTGTACCAACGCTGGTGACGCCGCTTACGGCTACATACCGAACTTATACGTACAAGCAACCCACGAGGGGTATTTCAGTCTCCAGCAATGGCAATAGTCCCTTTGTAAAGAATTCGGCCATGACCCTGACATACGCCGGTACGCCGCTTTACCTGATCAATGGAACGGACACGTTTGGCTATAGGATCAGCACGTACAATTATACTCAGATATCGGGGCCGAATACAGCCACGATCACCAATGGAACGGCGAAAACTGTGACGATCTCAAAACTGACAACAGGTACTTATATTTTTCAACTATTGACAACCGACGCTAATGGCGGACAGGATACTTCCCGCGTGACTATTTACGCGACAGTAAACCAACTGCCCAGATGTACTGGTTGTCGAATGAAATTCCAATAAAACAACGCAAATGAAAAAATTAGCCATCTTCCTTGTCGCTGCCGTTTTGCTGAACGCCTGCGGCGACCAAAAACAGCCGGAGCAAAAGCCTGGATTAAAGCGGTTCGGCCTGTCTGCCGCGCCTGAGATGATCACGTACGATACGATCATCAAATTTGCCTACAATGCCTGGGCAAACCTGCCATACCGTGTACGGATTACCCGTCCAAAATACGACACCTCTCTGAATGAAGGAATATTCATGACGCCGGGTAAGGGGGAGATGGATACGACGGCAAAGCTCAATAACTGCGGAAAATTTGGACCCCACTACTGGCTTGCCAATGGATGGAAGGGCGATGTCCTCCTGGGCAACGGTACGCATTATCCGACCTTATTTACGATCATACAGCACGGGTCAAATGATTTCTCCATGCCAGGATACTATTACGTGGTGAACTATTTGATCAAAACCTACCATATTAAGCCCAATGCGGCTTACGGTACGGGACTCAGCATGGGATCCTGGGCCGTCACATCGATCATGAGCTACGAACTGAATAAGGGCGATGAGGCCGGGATGAAGCTGTTTAAAGCAACGGCCCCGCTGTCCGGTGCTGCCAGTATCACTGGCGATTACAAGATGATCGGCCATTGGGCAAAGAAATACGGCGGAAAGGGATTTTTTGCGGTGGGATACCTGGATGGTGCGAACGATATGAACCCGCCACTGGCTGCCAAGGCGATGAACGATAGTGCGGCCGGCTCAGCCTACTATGCGCATTACACCTTCGCCAGCGGAGGACACGGCGGATGGAATGACGAATACAATCCCGCCAACAACCAGTTCTGGACAGGATCCTACATCGTTAATAAAGTCTCTCCTGGTACTTACAAGGACGGGTCGAACTTATTCCAGTGGCTGCTTAGGCAGGGGGACACGTCTCTTTCCACATCGTCGTCGATCATTATACCTCCGCTGAATGTGCCGCCAGTAGCGGTCCTGGCTCCGGTTAGTCCCATAACCCTGCCCATCAATTGGGTCACCTTGGACGGCACCGGCTCCTATGACAAGGACGGTACCGTTGACAGTGTGGCCTTCAGCCAGGTATCCGGTCCGAATACGGCGAAGCTAATATACAACACCTGTAAACCAGAGGGCGCGGCCGTGGGCCTGATAGCCGGAACATACGTATTCAAAATGCAAATCTGGGACAATCAGGGAGCGAGTGCTATACAATTGGTAACCGTGATTGTGAACCCGGCGCCGGTGACTACCGTGGCATCGATACCGCTGTCATATACAGTCTTCGGAGTGACTACTTCTAAAACAATAGTTGTAAAGAGTGACGGCTCATATATAATCCAATGACAGAAAACCACCATAGCGAATGGACATTAAATACGCTGAAAGAGCACCTGACGGCGATCATTGAAGCAAATGACAAACGCTATGTGCAGGACTCGGTTAATCAAAATAGGGCCGTGCAGGATGCGTTAGCGGCGCAAAAAGAGTTGACCAGCGCCGCGTTTGCTTCGAGTGAGAAAGCCATCGTAAAGGCAGAGGAGGCGCAGCGGGACTACAATGTGCGAAGCAATGAATTTCGGGGCCAACTTGATGATCAAGCGCAAACGCTGATGCCGCGCACAGAAACCACTGTACTGATAAAATCGACTGAGGATAAGCTATATGTGTCCAGCAAAACAAGTGCCGATAAAATGGAAGAGCTGGCAAAAAAAGTGGAAAGCCTTTCAATTCGGCAGACAACTATTGAAGGCAGAGGTAGCGGGGCCAATTCGATGTGGGGGTATATTCTTGGGGTATTTATGGCTATAGTCGCAGTGGTAGCATTATTTAAAGGATTCAAATAAGTAACAATCTAAAAAATAACAATTCAGCCTGCTAAAAATCCGACAAGATGGAGAATGAAAAAAACACGGATCGATCCGCGCTCAACAAGCTCAACAGCGTCCTATTAACAATTTGTACAAGCGGCATCCTATGGATTGCGACCATGGCTACAAAGTTAGAGACCCGGATGACAAGCATGGAGAACCGAATGACCGGGACCGAGACCGCCTTCAGCTTACGTATAGCGGAATTCTCGGAGATGAAAAATACGCAGATTGAGCACACGAAGGCGATGTCCGACTTCGCTATACGTCTGACCCGTTTGGAAATTTTATTGAATGAACAAAACAAAAAATGAGTATATGAAAAAGTTTTTCAACGACAACAAAGTTTTGATATTCGGCCTGTTGGCCGCGGTAGCAATGACCGTTCAGCAATACACCGAGGCCGGGCCCGTAGACTACAAAGTTCTTGCACTGGCTGCCGTGATTGCCGCTATTGGCTTTTTGGCAAAGAACCTACGCGGCCAGTGGGCGACGATCCTCCTTTCGGTATTGCCTTCACTGGGCATCATATTGACAAACGTGCAATCTCACGTCCCGATCTCCTGGTCACAGATTATTGCCAGTGCGGCTATCGCTATTGGTGGAGTATTCGCCCCGCCGACCAAATCATTGAACTATGAGAAAGCACCTGAAATCGTAGTTGCCAAGCAACAGGCCGCGGCGTCAGATGCTGCTGAAAACAAAACACCCCCAGCAAGCAAATGAACAAAAACGACAAACGAGCCCTACTGACGATTCTGGGCATGTTCGTATTGTTCGTGCTTTTGGCATGGGCTATAAATTTTCTTATTCATTAAAAACAAGTATATGCGACTATTATTTTTCTTGGCCTTCTTGGCAATCTCCGGACAGCTTTTCGCACAGTCTATTTTTAAGCCGCTGCCCAAGCTGCAGCATACATCCGCCGGCCGCTTCGGCCTATCGACTGGTGATAGTTCCTTTACCGGTTTCCGGCCTGTTATTTCTGCTGCCGTTTATGGGTATACACCTGGACAGTCTGGTGGTGCACTAATGACTGGCGCCGGTATCAGTTGGGAAAAGGATACTTATCATGCAGCTACGGATAAATGTTACACGGACTTTTCTATAGGGTTCTTGGGCTATCTGGGTGGTGCATTAGCGCCAACCAATCCCAGCATGGTGACAGCTTTTGGTCCTAATATTTCTTTTTTCAATAAGCTAATATCTGTTGGTGGTGCTTATAATCTAAATCCGCCAACCATAGATGATAAGAAAAAGCCGTGGATGCTATTGATCGGATTCAGCGTAAGCCTTAATAACTGATCCTATGACCAGAAAATACGCATGGACCAGGGAGCCAGAAGATTACCGGGATATGAAAATGGGGCTGGGCCGCCCTTCAAATATCTCAATCCCGCCGGCTGCTGATCTGGAGCAGCTGCTACCACCTGCCGACGACCAGGCTGACACGAACTCCTGCACTGGCCATGGAACGGCGGCAGCAATAGCCAGCGCGGCCCATCAGGCAGGCATACCGCCGATCAAACCATCGCGGCTATTTATCTATTGGGGTGCCCGGAAGCTGGAAGATTCGGTGAACCAGGATGGCGGTGCTTATATCCGGGATGCCGTCAAATGCCTGAGCAAATTTGGTGTTGTAGATGAAAACCTATGGCCTTTCGACCGTTCCAAGGTGCTGATCACTCCACCGGCAGCAGTGCTTACTGCAGCTGCCGGCAACAAGATCACCCATTATGCCAGCATGACCGGAGCCTCCATTGAAAGCATAAAGCTCACCATTGCGCATGGCCGCGCCATTGCCTTCGGCTTTGATGCTTATAGCTACTTTGAAAGCCCGGAAATGGCCAGGACTGGGGTCCTTCACCTGCCGACCAGCAAGGAAAGGCCGCTCGGAGGTCATTGCGTGGCCCTTGCCGGGTATGATGATAAGCGTGGAGCCTTCAAGGTACGTAACAGCTGGGGGGCTAATTGGGGGCTCAATGGCTATTTCTGGATGGATTACGAATATGTAATGTCAAAATACTCCGACGATTTCTGGGTAGTTAAAATGTAAATTATGACACGACCCTCTCTTTCTCTCGGTCAGGTGGAAGGCGTACTGCCCGACGGATTATATGACGAGATCCTGCTTTTGGGCGTTCGCGGTTTTGGAATTAATGGCTTCCAGCCATCCAACTCCAACAAACTGGGTATATACGACGATGCTATTTTTCTCATCACACCAGGTGAAGTATTGGGCTATAATGCCAATACAGATCCATCCAGAGCATTGAAAAACGTGGCTGTGCTACAACCAGGTACATACTGGTATACGGAGGACCTGCACGGCATTCGTCATTTCGCTGAGCTTAAAAAAGATGATCGGGAGAAAGTGGCAGACTACCTGGCAAAAAACAGGGGCAAGGATTATCCGGATCCTGTCACAAATGCCGAAGGAGAGAAGGCTATCCTGCCTTATTATGCCCTTCGCCAGGATTCGCCGGTTACGGTAAAGAGGGAAGGCTCCGCTGTGTCTGAGACCATCCAGGCCCGGGCCAACTGGCCATGGATAGACATCCACAAGGGCGGCTACAATACGACCAGTTCAGCCGGCTGCCAAACGATTTATCCGGATCAATGGCTGGACTTTCGGAAGAAAGTATATGCGGCCATGGACAAAGCTAGAATAAAACGAATTTCCTACACATTGGTAAATCAATAGAACCCGGGGACAGGGGATTTCCTGAACGCAAATAACATGAGCCTTACAACAGATCCTAATGATCCAGACATAAAAAGGTACACGGGTCCGGAAGATCCCGGTCCTCAAAACACTAAGTACCTGGTTCTGTCGGAAGAGGAGAGGGCAAAGGGTTTCGTTAGACCTGTCCGGAACGCGTATGTTCACGATAAATGCGGATCGGTGACAACGATGGGAACCGCATTGTCCGAGACGTACGCCCGCGATCCAAAGTTCTACGGCGCGACTTATTGTTGTGCCTGTCGCGCTCACTTCCCGGTTGGCGAATTTGTCTGGGACGGAACAACCGAAAGGGTGGGCTCATGAAAAAGATCGGCATAGTGGTAGACAATTATAAGCTCGACCGGTTTAAAAAGGAACTGGGAAAAGCCGGGCTTAAAGATTTTGACGTTGTTCCGTTTACGGAAGATACCTCGACAATCAAAGTAAATACGCCCAAAGATAGAATTGCGGATGTTAAAAGAATCTGCCAGTCTGTGGAATTGCATTTTAAACGATCAAACTAATGACTATGACAACCGTCTTTTTCATAATTATATTGTTCGTTGCCTTTGTTTTGGCCGGAGGCAGGCGCCTTTTCCATATCCGTCGGTCAGCAAAAACTCGTCTTGTTTTATCAACCATTATTTATAAAAATCTAAAAGTAAAAGGAGAAATTACCATGGCCGAAGTATTAGTAAAAGAGTTCCTGAAAGGAACCTTGAGCATCGTGAACCACGTAACAAGCGAGGTTATCCCTGCCACATTTGCGAATGAAACGTTCGTATCTTCCGATGAAGGCATTGTGAAAGTCGTAGTCGATCCGGATGACACTTCGGATACGGCCGTGATCGACTTCCAAGGCATCGCAGTTGGCACCGCTGAATTAACTATCGAGGTGGACGCCACCTATGTGGATCCCAGCGCGGGAACTGTGACCAAGCATAAGACCGTAAAGGTTACTATGACGGTCACGCCTGGCGAAACGGAAACCGATCTGGTGGTCAACTTCTCAGCTGCGGCGCCAATCCCTACGGAACCGGCCGCATAACCTTACTGTCTCGGGCGGCAGTTGTTTGTTGCTGTTGTTTTTATAAAGCTCTGGGGTGTGGCTCACCCTGGAGCTTTTTTTGTGCCTTTACGGGTTCCCGTAAAATAATGTCGCAAATAGTTTCTATCCTTGTTGCATGAAATGCAATTTGATTGTAGGGTCAAACGAGGTCACTGTAAGGGATTATACCATGGTCGAAGACAATGGCCTGATTGGCCTGACGCACATCCGGGCGGGAATAACTTTCGAATACGAGGACGATGAAGAAAGAGCCGGGAAACATATGCTGGTTATAAGGGGCAGCAGCCTCGATGCGTTGCTTAGGTTTTTGTCGTTCATAGAGCTACCTGTCAATATTATTTATTAAAAGCAGAGACCGGCTTAGCGGTCCATATTATACAATGAATTCAAATGATCTAACCGGGCTCCACATCCAAAATGGAAGTTATGTCGCCCTCGAGGCTGCCCCTGAATTAAAAGGGATAGTAGTCAAAACGCACCTGCCTTTGCACGGAGACATCACCTATGATGTGCAAATAAGCTACAAGGCGTCCGAGACGTGGGACAATCCCGAGGTCATGCGACTGAGGGACATACCCTCCCGCTGCCTTATTAAATTGGATAATCCGTTGGACAAATCCGATTAGTAAATGAGTTTTTATTGGTTGAATTGCAAGTTAGAAGCGCGCCCCCGGAGTAGCTACCGGGGGCTTTTTAATTTGGAGGGTTGAAAAATATTCCTACCTTTAAACTGTGAAGTAGAGCAGCGGTAGCTCGTCGGGCTCATAACCCGAAGGTCCTGGGTTCGATCCCCAGCTTCGCAACAAAATCAAGCGAGATATAGCAATGATTATTTGGATGTGACGACATCCCGTAATGCTGAAATTACGCAGACTATTTAAGTACGCAGCAGCCCCGGCAAATTACCGGGGCTATTTTGTTGCAACTCTTTCCTTTCATCCTCTTCCATCAATTCTTTGAGCCGGGCAAGATACTTGTCCAGCGCCTCCCGGTTCTCCCAAAGATATTTCCAGGCATGATAGTGCGGCCTGAGTTTCGGCGTAAATGGTTCATGTCTCATACATAGTATAATGCTTTCAGGTTACTTTTTTCCAGGAAGCGAGCGTTAAAAGGAACAATCGGGAGCAGGAAAGCCCGTTTTTGGTACTAAATCTATTAGCAAAAACCCTTATCTTTGCCTTGAAAACCCTGTTGCCATGTCTACCGCGCCCACTTTGAAAGGAATCGATCATCGCTATGGGTACGTTCGGATCATGTACGAGGCCGGACAGCTGCCTACATTTATGGATATCTTTAAGCATGTCCCAAGGACCGTTGTTGCCAGGGACATGAACATGAAGGTGGATGTCTTTAATAAGCTTTTACAGTTCCCGGACCGGTTCTCCCTGGAGCGGATCGACGAGCTTGCCCAGCTGGTGGACCTGGATCTGGATGTAATGGTCGCTATGTGGTTGAAGCATTACAGGGTGTGGAAAGAGGCTAAAACTTCCGGATGAAACGATACACAAACGGACCAAATCATTTATTTAAAGCTATATTCGACTCCCCTCAGCTCCACAGATATTTAAGCCGCTGATCTTCAGCGGCTTTTTATTTTTTTAAGCTATTTTATTACTTTTGCATAAATGATCTCCCCGATGACATCCGAAAAAAACTTCAAAATATCATTCGAGGAGAACTCCAGGAGAGGAGCACTGATTCTTGCACAGCAATCTGAAATCTCCTTTGCAAAAGCTTTGGCACAAGTCCAACTGCTAAAAGCAAATTCGAAAGTAAGGCAATCATCAAAGAAGAGCAGATCAGCTTCTTAAGATCTTTCGCTCAAAAAGAAAACTTGCGGCTGAGATCTTTACCCCCAAATAGTCAATATTTGACTTATACTCAGGCCGCCCTCGCCAAGCCCTTACGGTCGAACGCGGATGATCGTCTTTCCCTTGATTCGCCCAGCCGGGTTGAAGGCCGCAACAGCATCATCAAGAGTCGTCATGTTGCCGATGTTTGTTCGCAGCCGGCCGTTTCGGACCCGTTGAACGACTTCACTCAATTGAGCGCGATCGGATAC
>Ga0068860_100000094_pt1 | contig 149488 bp, 122 predicted proteins | sample KBSSwiS32_FD_66597 | JGI IMG/M metagenome (GOLD analysis project Ga0068860, IMG submission 66597) | Switchgrass rhizosphere microbial communities from Kellogg Biological Station, Michigan, USA - KBS Switchgrass S3-2 | ecosystem: Host-associated > Plants > Roots > Rhizosphere > Soil ... | reverse complement strand
CATCTTACCTTTTTTACCAATAGACGCTATCCAACCATCATATACACCAGCCAACAGGGGGCGCTGTAAAATCAAAAGGCCGTCTCAATTATTTATGAGACGGCCTCTTTATATGCTTAAAATATGAATACACATACCTACCCCCAATCACTACCAGAGCAACAAACGAAAAGCAGGTATGAATAAATAAGCTTCATAACGCAAACATATAGATTTTCTATGCAGTCACAAAAATTTTATCTGAATTCCCCTGAAATTTTCTACTTACTTTGTGTGATAAAATTTGCTAATAATCCCCTTTATGCGTGACGAAGAATCTCACAAATGTGGCAACGGAGACGAACTCCTTGCGAAGACTGCGCTTAATATTGAAAAGTTTGGGCTTCAGGTAATAATGGTATTTGCAACAGAATATTCGCCATCTTTTGCATACAGTGTTGGCTTATTACAGAGCTATGGACATCCGGAAGTTATTTGTTTTGGATTAAAGACAGACTTAATGCATATTTTGATCAACGATGTTGCCGAAATAATTAAAAAAGGTGAAACAATTGAAGTAGGAAGAGCCTATTCTAATATATTTGATAATAGTACCGCCGAATTCTTAAAGGTTGCCCCTGGCAATATTGGAGATTACTTCAATGTAGCAATAAGGCATTACGGTAATAATCATTTCCCGGCGATCCAGCTTGTCTGGACCGATCGAAACGATAAGTTTCCCTGGGAGAAGGATTTCGAAGAGGAATTCATCTATAAGCAACCATTATTGGATAGAAATACTGACTTTAAATTTAGAGAAGCGAGAAATCTGGCAGTATTTACGACCAGGCAGTGGCTTGACTTGCAGCAGCCAATTCTTCATGTCGTGCATAATAAAGACGGAGATTGGCAATTTTTGACGGGGGATCAAATGCCGGAGGATATCAGGATTGTTTCAATAGAAGGCATGATACGAAAGGATATTACTTTAAATGAAGTGTTTGACCTTAATTATGGACAGTCCGCCAATAGGTTACATATAGGAGGCGAATGGACTCGAAGCAAAGTTGAAGAGGATGATGAGGAATATGATTAGAACGGTAAAATAGTAACCTGCCCAAGATCCAGTTCGTTCCATCTGGTTTAAACTAAACCTGTTCAGGCAAAACAGGTGAATTCATGTGTTATTGAAATGGTGACGAATGGAATAAAATGCCGGCACCTTTTAAATTCATTTATAATCAATTTATTAGACCGCTAGTCCTATTTGTCCCTAGCCCGTCTTCAAGGGATAAAAGACACTCCAAAGTTGGTACTTATCTGATTGTTCACTATATTTGATTGTTCACGAAAACGTGAACAATTGACAATAATGATCAATGAAAAAGAAATAGTACAAAAGGCGACCCAAAAATTACAGGAAGCTACCGGTTTCAAAGCCGCCTGGCAATCAGACAAATTGCAATTGCGTGCAGAAGGGAAGACTTATATATGGGCAGCAGAAGTCAGGAAAGGCTTGAGAAATGTTCATATACCTATGCTAGAGCAGACCGCGACTGGGAAGCAGCCAGTTATGGTGATTACAGATTACCTCTTTCCGGCATTGCGGGAACCTCTCCGGAAAGCAGGAATAGCCTACATGGATGCAGTAGGAAATATTTACCTGAAAGTAAAAGGCCAGCTAATTTTTGTTGATGGAAAACAGCCTGACAAAAAAGAAAAGTTAGTTCAAGTAAAAAATCGGGCATTTACAAAGACAGGATTGCCGCTGGTCTTTGACCTTCTACAAAATGATGATTGGTTGAATAAAACACATCGTGAATTAGCAGCCCTCTACCAGATGGCTTTAGGGAATGTTCACAATGTTTTTAAAAATCTGCAGGAAGATGGTTATTTATTGCAAACAGGTAATAACCGCAATAGGCGATACAGATTTCTAAACAAGAAAAAACTGCTGGAAGAATGGATAATAGCTTACCCGGAAAAGCTAAAACCCGCATTATACATAGGTGGCTTTCGATTTCTGAAGGATGGAAGCCTTGATGAATGGAAGAACGTTACACTAAATAAAGGAGAAACTTTTTGGGGAGGCGAGCCGGCTGGAGATATAATGACCAACTATCTCAAACCTGCTATTTTTACTTTGTACACAACCGAAGAAAAAAGTAAATTGCTTAGAAATTATCACCTGGTCCCGGATATAAACGCGAATATAGTCGTGTATAGGAAATTTTGGCACTACGACGAAGATAATAAAAAGAATACTGCGCCTCCCTTACTGGTGTATGCCGACCTGATGAATACCGGAGACGCACGATGCATGGAGACGGCTCAAAGAATTTACGATGGATCACTTAAGGAAAAATTTTGAACGACTACGCAATAAAGAATTAAAATCTGCTTTAGATGCGATGGAACGGGTTTTCACCGGCATAGGCATCGATTACTACCTGATTGGTGCAATAGCAAGGGACGTATGGATAAACCACATTTCATTTCGTAATAAAAGAACTACCAGGGATATTGATTTTTGTGTGTATGTAAAAGATCTTTCTCAATATAAAGAAATACAAAAGCAACTGATAGAAAGGGAAGGATTTACAAGAGACAAAAGCGAACCCTACCGGATATATGCGCCCGACGGTCAAATGATCGATCTGATCCCATTCGGCGGAATAGAGAAAAATGATTCCGTATTCCTTGATGAACCTCCTATGGAATTATCTGTCCTTGGAACCAAAGAAGTGACTGATAATTCAATAGCAGTTGATGGCACGTTCAAAATAATAACATTGCCAGGTCTTTGCGTTATGAAGTTGATTGCCTGGAACGATAGGCCCGACAGGCGTGCAAAAGATTTGGAAGATTTTTATTTCCTTTTATACAATTATTTTGACATAAGTGGTGAACAACTATACGAGCAGCCATTTGATGATTTGCTTACAAATGAATTCCAGCCACAGGTTGCCGCAGCCCGAATGCTCGGACGGCAGATAAATGCAATATTGAAAGAAAGTCCCAGGATACGAAACAAGATATTGAAGATATTACCGGAATTGCTTAAAGAATTTACAGATATAGAAATTGAACAGTTATATAAGGAGAATCCGTCCGATGTTAAAATAGTTGGCTTTAGAATGGTATTGGAAGTCATAAAAGGGATAAATGATATCATTTCATGAAGATCTCAGTGAAATATCATTTCGGTCTATGCGGTATTTTTACCCCTCCTTAGACTGCTTTTTCAGCCGGTTGGCAAAACGCTTTTTCTCCAGGCTGAAAGTTCCAGGCGTGACCCCCAGGTAACTGGCGAGTATCTTGTCCTTCACCCTGCCAATCAGTTCCGGCTGCCTGGTCATCAGTTCCTCGAATTTGTCACGGGCTTTTTTCAACCGCATGCGATTCCGTGCTTCGCTTAGAGGGTAATATTTTTCCAGGATAACGCCCCTGTGCAGGTTAAATTCAGGAAAGAGTCTATAGGCGTCGTATAGTTCTTTCCGGCTGATGCAGTGGAGAATACAATCTTCCAGCGCCTCGATGGTTTCAGTGGAATCTTCCTCCTGGAAAAAGCTCTCTACCGAGACGATGATGTCGCCCTCCATCATGACCCAGGCCGTCCGTTCCCTTCCATGCTCGTGTCGAACAGCCCTGACAAGGCCTTTCTCGATAAAGTAAATGTATTTGCTGACTTTCCCTCTTTCCAGGATGATCTCTTTTTTCTTAACCTCTTTTCTGCGCAAGACGGAGAGGAGGTATTCCCTCAAGGGATCAGACAAACGTTGGATGTGGTCGAATAGCATGAATAGCTGTTCCATAGATAAGGTCTCTAAATGTAAAATAGGTTTGTAATGGTGACGATAAATTACAACAGTAGGGAGAGGGGAGAATGGCGCGATTATGCTAGTACGTAAGGTAAATAATAGGCGTATAGGGCTTTAGTATTTTCTGGCCAACCAAGGGAAAAACTTATGCAAAAATAAGAATTAACTCTTACGTATGCGACTTCTACTGGAGGCACACCCGGTGAAGAAGAGCACATCATAACCAGATGATTATAGCCCTATTTTCTTTTGAAGATGTCCAAAAACAGGAATAGAGCTACCAGCAAATTTATAGCAAACATTGTCCGTATGGTCAGGGTCAGACTCACCGTACTTGTAAAATTGAGATAGAGGCCTAATAGACCGACACAGGCGTTAGCGGTGCCAGTGAATATATAGAAGAAGGAGTCACTTGAACCTCGGCCAGCAAAAAGCCGCAGCGCAATGATCACCAAGGTAAAGGCCATCAGATAAGGCCAAATTATATACGGGTAAAACAAGGGCCCGACCATTGTGGCCGACCGTAAAACTATGAGATAGGGAACCAGAACTAACGCGCCGAGCAGCACGAATGACCATAATAGCTTTTGCCAACGCAAATCATTAATATTCGACATCTATATTCATTGATTTTCATTGATTATAAAACGGTGCTGGACATAAGTCTGCCATGGATCTATCAATTTCTCCGGCAGCTGAAAATGCCGCTTGGTGGTTTCGTCATAAAAAAAGCCGCCATACACGCTGATCTCTATCTTTCTAATGGCGCCATCCAACTCACAGGTCGCCACATATGCTCCCATCCAACGGGGTAATGATTCTGGCGACAATACGGAAAGGAACGCCATGTAACGCCGCATGGAGTCACTATCCAGAATATAGTATTGAAAGTTTCTCAAGGTTTCTATGGAGTATTTGAATGCATTTCCAGCTGGAATATCGTACAGCCGCCAATTTTCTGCCGATCGGAACGTTGTGTCCTGTCCTTGCGCTGTCTGAGATAGCCAAATGGCAACGATGATAAAGAAAGGTTTCATGGTAACGCAATTTAAGTCACTATTGACAGTTCCCAATATTTGGGTGGAAATTACTCACCGTGTTACGGGTCATATTTGGCAACAGATTCATGTGCCGGATATCCTCTCCAAAATCGCCAGGATTGTTTCCCATCCCCCCTGGCCAGGTGCCGATTGTACTAGGAAGAATAATGCCGCCGGATGCCAGGGTTTCCAAAGCAAAGGTCGTACAGTTCTCCGAATCGAGATTGTAGTTGAAACCCGGGGCATTTCCCCGTGCCACGCTATTCAGCATCGTCGTAAAAGCTGCATTGGTTACCGTGAAGGTCGCTGAAATGTTGTAAGGGCTCTTTTCATTATTATTTAACCATCCCTGCGCCGACGTACTCATAGGATTCACGTTTCTAGATGGATAAAATCCGATATTCCTGGTTATCGTTGTACCACTGTATTGCTCTGTAAAAATGAGGAATGTATGGCCAACATCAACGACATTGCCCGCATTACTGGAACCTGCCGGCCCTCCTGAAACTATTTTCCATGTCTCCCTGGTGCCGGGATTGGGCTGTTCAACACACACCGTCACCGTATAATTGTGATCGCTACCCCCTACATTCGTAAAGCATTTCAGGTAATCCACTATATTGGCAATCGGATTATCGGCCGGGGCATAGACAATATTTACACCCGACCCAAAACCCCCTCCACCTCCCCCACCCGATCCGGCCCCACCACCACCACTCCCACTCCCTCCCCCATCGCCATCCCGGTCAGGGATATACATCGAATAACAGGACCCATACTGCACCCAGGAATACCCATCACCCGGAGCATCAACTGCATAGTTATACCCATAGGTCACATTGCAATATTGTATGATAGTAGAGGCTTGCGTGGCTGCGACATGCAACTTTTTTCTGCCACCACGTTCATATAAGTATTTATCAATCGAATTGCCCCACCAGTCATCCACCGACAGATAGCCAGTGAATGGCCCGGACGGGTCTTTCAGGTAATTGCTGTCCGGATAGTTGGTACGTATTTCACAACGAAGCCGTTTATCCGGCCCCGCATAGATCAGCACCCGCGTCAGATCATTCAGGTTGAACAGCTTACCCCCGCTAAAACCAGTCTTTATATACAGCGGATCTCTATATCGTACAGGGGCCGACAAAGCAGGACCGTTTGCGGTCGCATATACCTGTGCCTGGTCCCATACAATTGACCTCGCCGATCCACCAGTATAGTTAGCCGGTGTACCCTGTCTTATTGAGACAGAATCGACAAAATAGGTATGCGCTTTGCTAATAAATTCTTCTTCGACAGAAGATGCCGACGGACGGGCCGTTTTTAGGCAGGAGCTGACAAAAATGCTCCCTGTGGCAAAGAGGATAAGATTCCATTTCATAGCTAAGGTTTTTAATTTCCTCAGCAAATTAAAAGTTCCATAAGACAAAAAAAATACGATTTCGTATGAAATTGCCAGCCGTTAATATTTACTTCTGCCTCAGTTACTACCAGGTCCATGGACCGGCTCCACCGGTACTAGCCTCGGCCTGAATGACATCATCAGGCAATTCATGGAGCAGCATACAGAAACCATGGAAGCGGACACTGAACGACTCATCTTTCAAGCAAGTCTATCCTTAAACACCTTGATCAATGAAACTACCAGCTGCCAGTTGATGATGCACCGAATAACAGTATGGGCTTCAACCCAAGAACAACACGCTCTCACTTCGTGCAGCATTTTTTGCCTCGTCCGCTCCTTTCTACTAGAAATCCGTTGAAAATCAATGAGTTTACTAAAATTCACCAGTAAGCAATCAATGGCCAATTTAGCTCTAACAGAGCATTTTTATATAGTTAGAGCCAAAAATGGCCTCAATTTAGCTCTAATAGCAAAAAATAGTACCTTTAGAGCCAAATTGGTGTTATGGGAGCATTTATCGGAAGAAAAAAAGAGTTGCACCTTCTTGAAATGGTTAAAGAATCAGCCAAATCTGAATTTGTAGCTGTATATGGAAGGAGAAGAATTGGTAAGACTTTTTTAATCAGGGAAGCATTTCAACAAGATTTTGCATTCTATCTTACTGGCGTGCCTAATATAAACCTGCATCAACAATTGTCTAATTTTCATCGTGCCACCCGAAAATATTATCCCACAAGTACGCATACTGTTCCGGATAATTGGTTTACTGCATTTGAGCAATTGGAGGACCTGATTTCACAACATAAAAATCCAAAAAAGGTAATTTTCCTTGATGAGCTTCCCTGGCTGGACACTGCACATTCAGGATTTATCCCTGCACTCGATTATTTTTGGAACTCCTTTGCCAGTGCCAGAAAAGATATTATATTGGTTGTATGCGGGTCAGCAGCTTCCTGGATGATTAACACGCTTATTCACAACAAAGGAGGATTGCACAACAGAGTGACCTATCGGATACGCCTAGAGCCGTTTTCATTAAGTGAATGTGAGGTATTCTTTCAACATCGGTCGGGGGTCTTTAACAGGTATCAGCTTATCCAATTGTATATGGTGATGGGAGGAGTACCCTTTTATCTTGATCATGTAGATGTGGGAATGAGTGCAGTGCAGAACATCAACAAACTATGCTTTCAGCCGGATGGAATATTAACGGAAGAATTCAATGATCTTTATTCCTCGTTGTTCAATAAAGCGGACAAACACCTTGCTGTCGTTGAAGCTTTATGTAAAAAGGCAAAGGGCCTTACGCGGAAGGAAATTATAGAGATAGCTAAACTTCATAATGGCGGAAGTACAACCCAATTATTAAAGGAATTAGAAGAAAGTGGTTTTATACGAAAATACCTATCGTTGGGAAAGAAAGAAAGAAGCAGTCTTTATCAATTGAGTGATTTTTATTCACTATTTTATATAAAATTCATTCGGGAAAACCACACTTTGAATGAGAACAGTTGGCTTAATGGACTAGACACACCCCAGCAAAGAGCTTGGAGCGGTTATGCGTTTGAGCAGATATGTCTGGCTCACTTAACACATGTGAAATATGCACTCGGCATCAGTGGAATCCAAACTAACAGTGCGTCGTGGATTAACACAGGCAAGGGTAATAAAAGGCAAATAGATTTGGTTATCGACAGAAAGGATAGCGTCATCAATCTTTGCGAAATGAAATTTTCCGTTAAGCCTTTTACGATTGACAAAAAATATTATGCGGAACTGCAAGATAAAATAGAAACCTTCCGGACAGCTACCCAAACTACTAAATCTCTTTTTTTAACTATGATCACTACCTTTGGAGTAACAAGGAATGAATATTCCAATAGCATAGTGCAGAACAGCTTAAAAATGGATGATTTATTCAAGGATGTGTAAACTGGACGGCGCACTCCAATCAAAGACATATGCTTTCCTTTCAACAGGCTAAAGAAATTGCGGAGAAATCAATCCAAGGTCAACGCCATCCTTCGGATGCTAAGTTAATAATTGTCGACAGCGATATCATTGAAAAGCCTTATGCCTGGATTTTTCCATACTCCACGAAGCAATGGTTGGAAGGTGACATTAACTATGCCCTCGGTGGGAACGCCCCTCTTTTTATTGATAAACAAGATGGGCGGATCTCAACGTTCCGTACGGGGCTTAGTATTGACGGAATGATTGATGAATATGAAGAGCAAAATAAAGTATGGTGTTTAAAGATAACACCCGACATCTATTCAAATACGGAAAAGCTACTTGTGTTAAAAAATGTCCTTAAATTTTCCCAATCAGAAATAATGCGGCTTAAAGAAAACAACTCTGAGGTCGTCACTACAGGTTCAAAAAGGCGGCTTGAGGATCTGGCATTTCTTTTGGGAAATAGCGGGATTGCCAATGAAATCGTATTGACAAAAACCTAATCCGCCCTCAAGCTTTTAACCAGGTCCGCCACTGCCGCCATGGTATTCCCACAAAAATCTCTCAGATCTAAATCCTCCCATTTTTTTGTACCTTACTACCATGACACTTTTTCTGACCCTGGCCTTCCTTACAACCTTCCAGCAATCGATCGACGGCACCGCACTTACTTTCACCCTTGAGAAGGATTCAGTGACTGTCCGGGTGGGCCGCTGGAAATTGAGATCCATCGAAGCCACGGAAATGAACCGTTTCGTGGATCTTCACATAAAAGAGATCGACCCTAACAACATCGTTATCTACAGCGATAAGAAAACCCAGTATAAGGGCTTTCAAACTGTTCTTGAAGTACTGAAAAAGCACGACTGGCTAAAGTTTAGGGTAGAAGACACCGGACCAAAACCGCACGCCCCTGCACCAAAAGTGAAAACAGGAGAAGCTTACTTAGAAAACCCCTGATCTCACAAACCTTCCAACACCTAATCCGCCCTCAAACTCTTCACCGGATTCGCCACCGCCGCCTTTATCGACTGGTAACTCACAGTCACCAACGCTATCATCACGGACAAAGATCCTGCCAAGGCAAACACCCACCATTCAATACTTACCCGGTAGGTATAACTTTGCAGCCATTTATCCATGCCCCACCATGCCAGCGGCGCCGCTATAAAAAACGAGATGATCACCAGTTTTACAAAATCCTTCGATAACAACGTGGTTATCCCCGCTACGGATGCGCCCAATACTTTTCGTACGCCAATTTCTTTCACCCTGTTCTCAGCCATATAGGCAGCCAGGCCAAATAACCCGAGACAGGAAATAAAGATCGTGAGTCCGGCAAACAGTCCGGCGAAGATGCCCTGGTTCGTTTCGTCCTCGAACTTCCTGGCATATTCTTCATCGACAAATTTTATATCAAACGGATAATCAGGATTGTATTTTGAAAAGATAGCTTGTATCTTTTTCAGGTTGCTTGCAGTGGAATTCTTCCCGTTGAGCTTTATCTGCATCACATTGAAACTCATGAAGCGGCTCTTCGCTCCACAGATCAGGATCGGCCTGGTCGGTTCATACGGGCTGGTGAAGATAAAATCTTTGATCACTCCTACAATATGCCATTTAATGCCAAGGTCGTCTACCAGCTTTCCAATCGGATCTTTGAACTTCATCACTTTCAGCGAAGATTCATTGATGATCAGTCCTGTCGAATCTGAAGGAAATTGATCCAAATTGAAGTCCCGGCCTTGAATAAATTGCAAGCCTGCAGTAGCCGCCAACCCTTCATCGGCTAAAAATCGGTCGAAAGTTGTATTATCATTCGGGTCCTTCCCTTCCCAGTTCTGCCCCCATCCGTCGCTCCACCTTTGCGTGAGGGGTGAATTTGTTTTGGTAACCGATCTCGCAACACCTGCTGCAAGCAATTCATTTTTTATCAGCGTGTACTTCTTAGGTATTTCCCCCGTCATGAAATGATAAACGAGATTATCTTTATTGTACCCTGTCGCCCGGTCGCGGGCATAGTCTATCTGCTGTTTTACGATGATCGTGCAGATGATCAACACGGTGGCAAATGTGAACTGCAGCACGACCAGCACTTTCCTGGGCGTTACCAGTGCATTTACTTTTTTGAACGTGCCCTTTAGGACCTTCACCGGCTGGAAGGAGGAAAGATAGAACGCTGGGTAACTACCGGCCAACAAGCCCGTGAACAGGATAAAGCCGATAAAAGCGATCCATGTATAGATGCTGCCAAAGTCGATGAACAGTTTTTTATCAACCAGCTGGTTGTAGCCGGGCAGGCTTATCTGCACAATAAAGACAGCTACAATGGCCGCGAGAAAGGAGAGGCAGACGGATTCCCCGATGAACTGGACGATAAGGGAGCTTTTCTGGGCGCCTATCACTTTCCGGATCCCTACTTCCTTCGCCCGTTTTTCACTTCTTGCGGTACTCAGGTTCATAAAATTGATGCAGGCGATCAGTAATATAAAACCCGCGATGATCCCAAACAGGTTTACGAATGGCGCACGGCCCCCGTTGTCTTCCACACCATCGGTGAAGCTGGAATACAAACGCCAGCGGTGGAGCGGGTACATAAACAGCTCCCATTTCAACTTCTTTGCGCCATCACTGTACTTCTGTTTCAAGTCCTTTATTTTTGAAGCAACAGCAGCATAGTTGGCATTCGGTTTCAGCAGCACATAGGTAGGGGTACTGTTATCGTCCCAGCCCAGATCCTGCCCCTCCCCGTATTTTAAATAGGACCTGGGCAGCAAGTACTCAAACTCGAACCTTGTATTGTTAGGCAGGTCTTTCAGCACACCGGTGACCGTGAAATTGTCTTTATTCTCAATTTTCACCGTTTTTCCCATTGGATCCTCATCGCCGAATAAACTTTTAGCTGCCGCCGCCGTAAGTACAATGGAATGCATGTCATTCAGCGCCGTGGAAGGATCGCCTTTCAGCATCGGGAAAGTGAACATTTGCAGGAAACCGGTGTCCACCATCTTTCCGGACTTTATCATTTTTTTATCGCCGACTGTAAAAAGAAATTTGCTATTGTAATTTACCCTTACGGCACGCTCGACTTCAGGCAGATCTTTTTCCAGTACGCGGGCCAGTGGCGCGGATACAGCATTCCCACACGAGATCTTACCATTGAACGGTACGCGATTCCATACCTCGTAGATCCTGTCTTTGTTCTTATGGAACTCGTCGTAGCTACGTTCGTTATAGATCCACAGGAAAATAAGTATGGCGGCTGCCATGCCAATGGCCAATCCAGTGATATTGATGGCTGAATAGGTTTTGCCCCTCATCAAATTGCGCCAGGCGATCCTGAAATAATTACTAAACATGTCTCTTTGAAATCCAAGAAGGTGCCATTCTATATCGATCTAATACTCAACAAGTTACAATACAATCCAGAAGACAACTGTCCGCTTTTGATACACGGGGTGTCACGAAATAACCTATGCCACCTCAAACACTCCACCTATGCCACCTCAAACAGCTTCATCTACGCCACGTCAAACACCTTCGTAAACACCTGCTTATTCTTCTCATCCGTAACCACCAACGTCAATTGCGGCAAAGCAGCCAGCTCGGCCGGTATCGTGTATTGAATGCTGATCGCTGTTGCTGTGATCGTCAAATTCGCGGCGGCAACGGCCGTGTCATTGATCTTGAACGAAAGCTTCCCCTTGTCAAAATTCTCCCCGGTGATGGAGATGGCGTTCCTTTCGTTTCGAGTAAGCCTGTCCGGCGTCACTGCCGTGAACTTAAATTGCGGCTGCACCAGGGTGTCAGGCCTGTTGTCGGAGGCCTTTGGATCTTTCTTGACACTGAAGACGACGTCGAAAACCTCTGCCAGCTTCAGTGTAGCCCTGTCCGTAAACAATCCTGCCAAAATAGCCACCGTCAGCACGCCATACAGGTTCAACCCGGCCGCGTCGGCGCTGTAGTTCAAAAAGCCGCCCCGGAGCACGAAATAGAACGTCACCGCCAGGGCTGCCGCCGTGACAGGCTTTACCGTATACCATAAGATCCAGCTTTTCTTGAAAGACCCCGCACCTATAAAGGTGGTGAACGAGGTGGCAATATGGATCATGTTCCCCAAAAACCCTGCAACAGCCACCAGGGCCAATATCAACACATTCAGGTTGATCAGTTCGTCTTCCGTGTAGGGAGGTCCGGTGGATGGAGCGGGGGCGGCCGCCACTGTATCTGTTTTAGCAATGGTATCTTTCTTTTTTTTCAGGGAGTCCGGCAAGGCAGCCTGTGCGGTGTCTGTCTTAGCCTTCACCTTGCTGGTATCCTTCACTTTGACTGTATCCTTTTCCGGGATACCGGCCAGCCGTATATGGAACGGTTGATTGATATACAAAGGTTTGATCTCATCCTTGGCCCCGGGGATCCGGTCCGGCCAGTAAGCGACGATAAACAAAATGGCAGCCAGGGAAAAGAAAATAAGCAGGAATCCGGCAATCCATTTTCCGGCAAGAGAGATCTCTTCTGTGGGGTTATTCTCCGGCATTATATATTTTTTATACAAGCTAAGCAATCCTGGGATATTGCCCAACGGGAAAAACACCCGATTATGTTTTTTTCATGGCTTGACCCTTCGGGTCGGGCAGAACTTCGTCTGAGCGACGTTTAGTCGCTCCTCCTCGTCCTTAACCTTCGCTTCGCTCGGTTATCCTCTTAGTCCTCATCACTCGTGCCTTAAATAGGGTGTTTTTCACGTATTTCCCTGCTGATAAAGTGGCTAATTTCATGGGCTCAAACCTGTATTACCATGATAAGGACTTTAAGTCAGGCAGCATTGGTCATAATTCTACAATGCCCTTTTTTTTCCATTACTTTCGGTCAAATGAAGATGGATTCCGCCATCCTTCCTAACAAAGGTCTTCGTACAGACGTATTTGTGCTTGATTCCAGGGATCCCTCCGGGCTATCCTTTATCAGGGCGGAAGAAGGAATAGGGACCCTCGGTAAAAAAAGAAAACTGGAAATGCCCTCCAACCGGCTAAGCGCCTTCAAGATCATCAACATCAATCCGTTACGCTATAATTACTACATAAATAACCAGCTTGTAACGTCCTTCACTGACGCAGGGGCTGTAACTACTCCCGGAGCGACCTTCACCAACGGCGTTTTTTTGCCTGTTAATGACATCGGAAACATCCAACTCCTTAGTCTTGGCACCGATAATTCCAATCAAAAAGTACAACTGATTACCATTCAAAATGAGATCAATACTTCTATGGGCAGTCTGAAGAAGTTGAAGGACAACGAAAAATCGCTGACCGATCAATACATCAACACGGCAAATAAAAAGGCGTCCCTTAAAACCAAAGCTCAGAAAGATATTCTGTCGAAAAAACTCGACTCTTTACAAACACAAATTGACGAACTCGGAAATAAGATATCTGAAAGCACCGATTCGCTTTCACAAAAAGTGTCCAACTTTGAGACCACCATCAGCCGGATGAATATCAACAGCCATAACCAATCGATCCTGGAGGACATCGGCAGCAGACATCGTTTTTCAAAAAACGACTATGGTAATATACTGCAAGAGACCGAAAATAAAATCGGTGGGCAGGCCATATCATATTTGAAAATGGCGAGTGAATTGGATTCGGCGGAGCTCCTGTATAATCAACTGTCACAGGGAGTCTCTTCTGCTCCAAATAAATCTTTTACTTTTAGATCACTCAAAACGACGAATTATTCATTTCAGCAAACAGGCCAGTATAATATTTTGGTCGATCTGCTAAAGATCCTGGCAAGCGCCGGATACTATTCTCAAAACCTGATCAATATCTCAAAGTCCCCGGATTACTCCACGGACCCCATCTCTTTTCTATTGGAAGGATTTAGCCTGAAGGTATTCATCACCAATAAGAAATTCTCAGAGTTGGAGGGCTTTATTCTGACTACCTGTGAAGAGTTGGCCAAACTGCTGCAAAATAAGTATGTCTATTATTCCAGGAGTCTAAACTCGGTAAAAATAAAGGAGTATATCTCATCGGACGATATGTATGCTATTAATGAATGGAGGGAAGACCTAACAAATGTCTTCAACTATTTCCAGGACATAAGTTCGGATTTCATCGTCCTGACAAAATTTCTGTCCGTAGACAATAGCAATTACAAGGATTTGCTTACCAGCATAACCAGTTACTATTTGCAATTGCTCAGCTTCATGAAGAATTTTGACTATATACATGAAGCAAATTCGACGATGAATTTCACCTTATCGACGTCAAATAACCTCACTAATGTCGATCTTATCCGCTATAATGTGGAAAGGGATGACAAGCTCACCAATGGCAAACAAACTTATGTTTACGACGTTTGGTTGAAAGGCGGACTAAAAGTTGATTTCAGCGCCGGCATCTTCGGGACCGGGCTGATTGACGCTCAATATAGCAAGCTGCAGTTGCTGCGCCCGGACAGCAGCCTGGTTACGGGCGACACTTTCGCGATAAAAAAGCAGGACGCAGGCAGCCTTAGCTTTGCCTTCGGCGGCATGGTGAATATCTATCCCAGACTTGGTGCGAACTGGTTGACGGCCGGACTCAGCGTCGGCGTGGTTTATTCCAACAATCAAAAGTTACAGTTCTTGTTGGGCGGAGGTCTTCACTTCGGAAAAACAGAAAGGTTGATCCTACATGGAGGCGTAGCGGTAGGCGTTGTAAAAAGGATCGATTTGTCCGCCTTTCCGTCCTATTATGATAATAAGAATGCCCAGTATATTGTCAGGGGCGATATGAGTGCTTTTAACATCCCCGTCACCGACAAATTCATAGCAAAGCCATTCATCGGAATTTCCTATAACCTCAGTAAAAAGAACGCCCTGAATGCCGTATCTGAACCTGGTCAGGATAAGTACAATAGCAATTTGACCGGAAGCGCTGGCAAATAACGCTTCATCTCATCGACCGCCATGGCGTCAATTATGGGGTCGATGAGATGGGATTGACGGATTCATTGCCCACTGCATCTTTATTCTACTGCGAATGCATTGATCCGATAAATACCTTTTACTACCTATGACCATCCCGTAAAACACTAATGTGGTTGACTTAAGCAAGAAAAGGTGATTTCACCTCCTGCAATTGAAGAAGCTGCCGTAAATTTTATTTGGGTATATAAGAAGAGAATAACCTTTCACAGGAAACCAACTCAAAACTATCGAAAAAGCTATCGAAACAATTAATCTACCATATCAAAACAATTACTAAAAAATATCCGTAATGGTTAAGTGTGATCTAATGTGCCAATTTTATTGAAACTTTGAACGAAAGAAGTGCAAATTCAATTGTCCGTTGTGTGCCATAAAAACCGCATTCATTTGAATTGACATCGTTCTCCCAGGCCTTGTGGTACACGATTGATGCGCCAAACTGTCACTGCCCCACTAGTGACAACCTTACTTACAGGGTTGCCTAGTCAAAGCATTATTGGTTGCCGTGACTGTCAGGATATCGATAGGACACGAGACGTCATTGGGATGATGCTTTTGTTCCTCCAAAACTAGGTTTACTAGATCTTTTTCCGACAATGAATATTGAGGTTGTGGCGAAACTTGAGGAATCTTGGTTTCTATGTGCTCGTAAACGCCTAATGCAACTGTTGTTCTGTCGTTGTGAACAATGGGATATATTTTAGGGATTCCGTTTTCTTCTTTCATAAAGAATATTATCCTAACAATAAAAGGGTTGACTTGATTGAAGCCGAAAAACGCCACTGCAGCGACGGGTGTAATTAACCATTTCTTATAGCTATCAGGCGATGACTTCTTTTCAGCTTTCATTGCTGAATCGAAAAAGACCACTGTCGATGAAATTTCAGTATTGATAGCATCATCTAAATTGGCGTGTTGCTGCAAAGCCTTTAAGGCATAAAAGTATATGTGCTGGTCATAGTGTCCCGAAATAGCAAAAAAAATATTATTTACTCTATGAATTTTTTGCAATATTATACTACCTTTTGATTTTCCGTCCTTTGAAAATAGATTACTCCGTGTGTCTGCTACCGCTATAATTCGATTCCCTTGACAATGAATAATGATACAGGTTGATTTCGATTTCAAAGGAACTAGCAGGAAGCATAGTGGAAGAAAAAGTATGACTGCCGTAAGAATATACTGACGTCTTTCCGTTTGTGCAAGTCTCATTAATATGGTTGTTTAGTTAGTTGATTATATCGATCCGGTAATCATTTTTCGGTTTTTCCGCTAAGATTGCCCTTTTTATAAACCCAAACAAATTAGCTTATTCCCAACTACTATCGCCCCGTTAAAACACCCATTTTTGCCTAAGTCAATGACTTTAGATGTCAAGGAAAGCAGTCCGGGACATCGGTAAAAGGAAAACCCCGGATATCCAAAAGAGGCAACCGGCATTTACGCAAGGCGATGCACTTCTCTGCGCTGGGAGCTATCCGCCGGGACGAGCGATTTAAAGTGATCTTCGCCCGGCTGGTCGCGAAACGTGGTATAAAGATGAAGGCTGTAGTGGCGTTACCCCTAGCGTATCTCTGCTCTTTACCAAATAGCTCACATTGCTGCTATAGACGGAAGCGATCGTGTCAAAATTGAAAAACAGTCCTTTTGCATGCCTGTAACTATGCAGATCAATGGAGAATTTTTGTTGCGCAAAAGAGGGAAAGTAGCCGATTACTCCTGAAAGTAAAAATATCAGGAGTGTTATCTTTCTATTAACCATTCCTCTGCAGCCCCTCCAATTCAACACAAACCGCAATCTTCACGTCTTTTTCGACAATATTTATCCTTCGGATAATAGCCTTGAGCCCGGCCATAAAATGTTCCAGGTCCTGTTCATTGGTGAGGCCGGAAACGTTTATTTGTAACTTGGCAGTATAGACATCGTTGTCCTTAAAGTCTATTTCCGTGCGCAGGTTCTCCCCGCCGATGAGCTCGGTGATCTCCAGGAAATAGTCTTCGATGAGCTCTTTGCGCAGGTCTTCTTCGGGATTGTCGTTCATAGTTGTAGAGTTGGTACACCTTAAAACAACCAAATACTGCAAAAGTACTATGAGGTCCCCGATAAGACACCGTGAAAATCACCTTTTTCCTGCAAGTGCAAACACTTAGCCCGGTGAAAAATAGAAAAAAAGGCCTGTTGAAGACCTAAACAAAAATCAGATAAAAGTTGGAGGAATTAGCAAAGACACAGTTCGATGGACACAAGTACTAATGATAGCTGTTCTGAAAGGTTACTGATGCGCGCCTTAAAAATATCTTTTTAATGGCCTGTAACAAAACTACAAAAATTTCTGATTTATCATTAAACTATTTTAAGATTCCTAAAATCTTAATTTTGCACATGAAATCGAACATGATGAAGATTGATATACTCACCGTCCTTCCCGAGCTGCTGGAAAGCCCTTTCCAGCATTCCATTCTCAAAAGGGCTAAGGATAAGGGCCTCCTGGAGATCCGGGTGCATCATCTCCGGCAATGGGCGGTGAATGAATATGGGCAGGTGGACGACTACCAGTATGGGGGGGGCGCAGGCATGGTGATGATGCCGGAACCACTGGCCAATGCTATCGAGGCATTATCTAAAGAAGCGCCTTATGACGAGGTGATCTTTATGACCCCCGACGGGGTCCGGCTGAACCAACGATTATCCAATCAGCTGTCTTTAAAAGAAAATCTCCTGATCATCTGCGGGCACTATAAAGGCATTGACCAGCGGATCCGCGAACAGTATGTCACCCGGGAGATCTCCATCGGGGACTATGTCCTCAGTGGAGGCGAACTGGCTGCAGCGGTGCTGGTGGACAGCATTGGCCGGCTGATCCCCGGGGTGCTGAATGATGAGACCTCTGCCCTCTTCGACTCCTTCCAGGACGACCTGCTGGCCCCGCCCGTCTATACCCGGCCGGCTGATTTCCGGGGGGCCAAGGTGCCGGAGATCCTCCTCAGCGGCGATCCCAAGAAGATCGAGGACTGGCGGCATGAGCAATCGGTGCAACGTACCCAGGAGAGAAGACCGGACCTGTTGGAGCCATAAATACCTTACATGCTATCAATCAGCGCTTTATACATCTACCCCATCAAATCCCTGGGCGGCATCCCATTAGATACCGCTACCCTCACTGACCGTGGTTTTCAGCATGACCGCCGCTGGATGCTGGTAGATGAGGACAACTGCTTCCTCACCCAGCGGGAATTGCCTACAATGTCCCTCCTGCAAGTCCAGTTGCGGGAAGATGGCCTGTTGATAAAACACAAGCATACGGGCGAGTCGATCATCGTCCCTTTCACGCCCCTCGGCGCCCCCTGCACGGTTACCGTCTGGGACGACACCTGTGAAGCTCAATATGTGGATAAATATGCCGATGAATGGTTTTCCCGCATGCTGTCCCTACCCTGCCGGCTGGTGTATATGCCGGAAAGCAGCCTGAGAAAAGTAGACCCTGATTATGCCCATGGCGAAGAGATCACCAGTTTTTCCGATGGATACCCTCTCCTCCTCATTGGCCAGGCGTCTTTAGATGACCTGAACAATCGCCTGTCGCAAAAGATAACCATGGAACGCTTCCGTCCCAATATCGTTTTCACCGGAGGCGCCCCTTACCAGGAAGATGAAATGGTCGCATTTAATATTGCGGGGATCACATTTTATGGGGTAAAACCTTGTGCCCGATGTGTCATCCCGACCATCGACCTCGGCACTGGAGAGAAAGGTAAAGAGCCGCTGAAAACACTCAGCGGCTACCGGCAGCGTAATAACAAGATCTATTTCGGTCAGAATCTCTTGTTCCGGAATGCAGGGCCAGCCCACATCTCCGTGGGTGATGCCATCACCCTCTTATAAAGGCAGCTACCAACAATTGTAAGAACAGGTAATAAGCCAGGATAAGCAGCAGGTTGATAAGTATGGTTTTCTTCATAGCGACGGATTTTTGCGCGTGTAACAGGATTCGGATCATTGGCTCAATAGCAATACTAAAATAATACCAAAACGCCGTTCTCCACATAGGATTTATACTCTTCCAGCCATGAAAAAATGCTCGTGAAAACAGCAGGGCAAATTTGATAATACATTTTACGTTGATCCGGTCAATTCACCGGTAAGATTCAGCCATTTACCTGCTTTAATCTCCTCTTAATTTGGGTCGAAAAACTGTGCACAACTTTTGCATGTATAACATCTGATTAACAAACTGACCTAAAAAATTGGACAATGACTATCAGCGGATTTACCATGGTGCGCAATGGCACCAAATACTATTACCCCATCAAGCAGGCAATTGCCTCCATTCTCCCCCTTGTCGATGAATTTGTTGTGGCGCTGGGCGCCAGCGATCCGGACGATCGCACTTTTGAAGAGATCCAAAGCATCGGCAGCCCCAAAATAAAGATCATCCACACTGTGTGGGACCTGGAAAAATATCCCCGGGGCATGGAGCACGCGCATCAAACAGATATCGCCAAGAATGCTTGCAAGGGCGATTGGCTATTTTATGTGCAGAGTGATGAGGTCGTGCATGAGGACGACCTCCCGAAGATCCGTCAACGCTGCGAAGAACTCCTCCACGACAGATCCATCGAAGGGCTCCTGTTCAAGTACCGGCATTTCTGGGGCGACTACGACCATTACATCACGAGTCATGCCTGGTATGCCAACGAGATCCGCATCGTCCGCAATGACCCGGATATTCACTCATGGGAGTCGGCCCAGTCCTTCCGGCGTATCCCGAATTTCGATGGCATCCATTACAGGCAGCAGGAAGGCACCTACAAACTAAAAGTCGCCCGCGTCGACGCCTATATCTACCATTATGGCTGGGTGCGTCCCCCGCAATACATGCAGAACAAACGTAAAGCCATGGAGGTGATTCACCGGGGAAAGGACGTGGCGGAAGCACAGTTCAGGGAGGAAAAGCCGGAATTCAACTTTGGCGACATCAGCCTGTTGACCCTATTCACGGGTACCCACCCCGCCGTCATGCAGGAGCGCATCCGGCTATTCAACTGGAGCGACCAGCTGGAACGGCAGCAAAAATTGCTGCAGGAAGCGCGTAAGGCGGGCAAGCCCGTGTATAAGCATAAGCATGAAAAGATGAAATACCGAATACTGACCTTTATCGAGCAGCATTTGCTGGGGGGCAGGCAGCTGTTTAGTTTTAAGAATTACAGGTTGAAGTAACGGCCCTTGTCAATGTGTCTTCCCATAATTTTTTTCTCCCGCCTGGATCGCGACGGGCAGATCATTTTCGCGCGGGGGGATGGGGCAATTGTACCCTGCCGCGTAGGCGCAATAGGGGTTATACGCCTTATTGAAATCTATCACTAGGATGCCGCTCCGGATATCGCTAATTGCGCAGTCGATGTACCGGCCTCCGCCATAACTGTCGATACCGCTGGTCGCATCGGTGAAGGGAATGAAAAGATAGTCGCGAGTAGCTGCTTTTTGCATCAATTCCTGCGATTGGTAGATCGTAAGGTGTATAACCGTATCATGCAACGTAAAGGTCAGGTGTCCATATTTACGCTGGATTTGGGGTGTTTTTCCTGATGTCGCCATCGGGAACCAAGGGCTATCGACCATTCTTTCGAAGCGTGCTACCACCCGGTAGGTCGGGTTCAACGGATAAAATCGCAACAAAGCCTTTTGTTCCGCCCTGGTCAGGAGCTCATGGGTTTTAATGTAGTCAGCCCGGAAAGCTTTTATCGAGTCCATATATCCCCGGGTATCCATTTTCTGTGCAGAACCGCTTAGAACGGCCAGGACAAACAGGAAAAGCAGCATTGATCTGTTCATGCTCAAATATAAACCATTTTGTGTGGGATGGGTCAATCCGCCGTTGCGACTGAACGAACAATATTCTATCTTGGCCCCATGAATGTTCTTAGCGATATATTCCAACACTTTATCGAAAAACCTCGGCAACGGAAAGCGGCGGCAAAGCACAAGGAGCGCCAGCAACGCTTTGTCGACATCCTGACCGACCACCGGTGCAATCAGCTGGCGCCTGTTTTCACCCGCATTGCTCAAAAGGACCTGACCCTTACGGATGGCCAAATCCTTGATGCCTACTACGCCTTTTCCGACAGGATCCAGACCAATACCTTCGCCGCAGCGGAGCTGGAATGGGTAACCGTCGCTACGTTGTGCGCCTGCCGGCCGCATTTGACTTCCAGGCTCATCCGGCGGGGACTGCTCTCGATTGTCTGGTCGATTGGAGACGAAATTACCTGCGATGACGTTCTCGCATTCATTCATCACCGCATCCTTGCCAGCGATGCTATGCCGTATGGCGGATTACCACCCGACGAAGGACTCACCTGGATAAGAGAAGGACTTCCGGCGCAGAAAGCGTTGATTCAGCAGGTCTTAGAGGATGTTATTCAGCAGAATAAAAAGGAACTGGACGAGTTGGAGCAATAATTTGAGAGCCCTTCGACCAAAAAGTGAAACGTCTATGGTGGTCGTTATATTTGACGGAAAATATCAGGATAGGTTTTTTGTTAATGCCGATATTCTGAAAGTGGCACTTTCAATAAGGGCGCATTAAAGGTTGTGTTGATGGCTTTATCAATCTCAGATTCATTAAATCGGCCCTTGAATTCTCTGGGTGCAAAGAATATTTTCTCTTTTAAAGACAGGAGATCAGAACAAAATTGATTCACGGCTTCGTTTGCAGTATCGGGAATATAAGAACCTTTTGGAACAGCAATTACTATCCCATCACGTTGATGGATATTTTTTTCTAATAGCGACTGATATGAATCGGCATCTGTAATACCATGTGAAAAGCTAACAAGATCACCATGAAAAACTATTTCTCCCTCGACAGGTGATTTTATACTTAAATCATTTGCAGGTGAAAAAAAATTATTTCTCTTTATCATAAAAGTGCATAAAACCTGTCCCCGATCTACCCAATCACCTGCTTTAACCTTCCATTCGGGGCAACTGCCAACTTTGGCTTGTGTGGCAACCCACAATGGCCTATCAAATATATCAGGCAAAGGAGGTAATAAGACAGCTTGGTCATCGAACACTATATTTGAACGCATTGTTATGGCTTTATAAGTTAAAATTGTGTTTCGGTCTGCCCGACCTTATCAGGCCGGCCGCTTCTTCCCCAGAAAATATTTGATCAGCCAGCCTATAAAGCCCAGGAATGATACGAGGATCGGGACAGACACAGCCGGGTGGTCCGTAAGGTAGTTGAAGAAGCCTCGTATGATATAGGGCTTGATCTTAATCCGGATGGGAATGACGCGGGCCTCCAGGCTTTCGGAAGCTCCTTCCGAACGAATGCCCTCTGCCTTCAATAATAAGGTCACCGTTGTCTTGTCTGTCTGGGTGACAATCGACCATTGCCATCGATTGCCTCTCGCGTTTTGGATCACCTGTGTGTCTGAAAGATGAATGGGCGTAATTTGAAAGTCCCCCGAGGGATCCGACAAGGAAAGATGGATGGAGCGATAAAACGAAATATCGCGTGGATAAATGACGATCGTATCTTCCACAGCCTTTGCTCCTTCTTCGTCCGTGAAGGTGGCCTTCAGATCTTCGTGCAATAGCGCCGCATCGTCGCGGATAGTTACATGGGCATAGAAGATGCGGGTTTCGCCCCGCACCAGCTTAGGAGGATAGGCATAGCCCAGGTATGCAGGCCGGAGCCGCACGGGAGTAGTCAGACTGTCCCGCTTGTCGATAGCCGAGTCTCCGGGATGAGGCCTATTGATACCGCTGTGGGTCTGTTCGACAGCGGAATCCATGCGCATCTCCAGCGCACTCTTTTTGCGCATTTGACTGCTGCAACTGAACAGGAATGGCAGCAGACCCAGGACTACCAGGACCAAGGGGCCGGTGGTTCTGCCGCGACGCCCGTAACTATCAATACGCATAGCAGAAGGTTTAAGTTCAGCGTAAGGTCTTGTTTTTTTGCAACCCCGGCAACGGTATAAACACCCCTTTTTTCGTCTTCATTCTCCCGTCCAGTCCCGGCCGGATATCAATAAGCTACCATCAAGTAAATGCAATGACAGATCCACTGCATAAGTGCTTACCTGTATGGCATTGTTTTAGACATATGTAAAAAATCTAATTCAAAAAACTTGTAATACATTCGAAACTTCCGCCGGTCCTATTAACCGAACTTAAACCTTATCCAATGCGAATTGCCTGCCTGTTGCTTATGGGGTCTCTGTCCCTGTTCATCTCCTGCCAGCCAGGCAAACGGGCCCTTACAACCAAAAGCTATTTATACGACACACTGGAAAAATACAGCTATTTAATCATCGGCATGAATAGCAAAGAGATCACTAATTCCACAGGGTTTTTTATCAGGGACACCAATAACAAACTTTTTCTTGTCAGCGCTTACCATGTTTTTACGGGATGCGACCTGTTTCCAGACACCCTTCAGGCCCTGCGGGCAGACACTTTGAAGGTCTGGTATACGGATACATTGGGCAAGTATAAATTTGTAAAGCTCCCATTGACAGCGCATAAAAATAAGCCGTGCAAGTCTGCGGCTTTATTGCCGGACGTGGATACCATGGAGGTAACAGCCTGGTTCGGGGATGGGAAGATCTATTCCATTGAACATATGGCTCCCCATTACTGGAAGGAATTCACGGGCGTCAGTGCAAAGGATATCGTCGCTTGTTATGGATTCTCCCAGGATGATCCTGCAAAGTTCCCACCCAAAGAAGGAGACGCCCGGGTGAGGCCGGGCGGCTATGCCAGTCACGTTATTGAAGTGCCGGGCAGCATTCGCGAACTGCTCGGGCAGACCTATATAGCGGTCCGCCCCGCCTACAAAGAGGGATTTTCAGGCGCTCCGTTGTTCATGATCAGGTCAGACCGCACCCACAAAAGAACGATAGAATTCGCAGGCATCCAGTCGGGCAACAGCGGAGATAATAGTCTCAGCCTGATCGTCAAAGGTGTAGAGCTGGGGAAGCTGATTCAATGGAAATAGAATCGTTCCACATGGTAGACCCTGCGCAGGGCTTCGTCGAAGAAGATCTGTACGGTGGAGGCGTTGTCCGTATAGAATCCGTGGCGGATATAGACCATTTTAAACCCTTTCCGCAAGGCCATGCTTCCGGATACCGTGTAGGTACAGGCCACTGTATCATAATTTTTCAGACTGCCGATGGAGGAATAGATATGACCAGTGCTTTCAGGCAGCCTTAACGTATCGCCCGCCGCATGCCAGTTTTGTGAAAAAGCGGGCGCGCCTGCGGCAAGCATAAGGATGATAACTGTCCAAAATTTCATGAAACGTTATTTAACCGACCTAAATTTGCAACAATTTCCGGCCTTGTACAAAGAAACGTAACATCTTTTGTTTTATTTCTTTGCATTTACAAGTAGTACTATTTCATGGCTGGAGTGTTACCTAACTGATATAACTAACCCTATATAGATAATAATGAATATCCATGGAATTTTCAATTCTATGTGCGTAAAGGGCCAATATATCTTTTTATCCTTTCCTCTACCGAGCATTTCCCATTCAGTGTCATAAAGAGCAAGAGGCAACCTAGCTTCAATAGCATGTATAATTTTAAATTTTCCATCATTAAGTCCCTTATATGATCGCACCATTCTATACCATAAATAACAAATTAGCATTCCCGCAAATGAGGCCAGGCATACAGTGGAAGTCAAGCTTTCTTTTTTTTCTTTTACAAAGCCCAATAAAGTAACTATGCCGGTATTAAGTGCTAAAAAAAATTCGTTCGCCTTTTGCCTACGGTCACTAATTTTTTCAGTAGCATTTATATAAATCTTGTACTGCTCAAGCAAATGTTCTATGTACTTGTCTCCATATTTTTCGCTAGCCGACACAAATAACATTTTATCCACATCTTCACGATTCATATTACTGGCTATAAGGAGTTTAGAAAATTGGAAATGTTTGCCCAGTTCCAATGGTATATTCTCCTTCCCATTAATTCAGGAGGAACGTGTTGTACGCCATGATCATGAATATACACTGGCAAAACCTTTACAAACTCCTCATATCCACATTTAATTTCCCACCTAGCTCCATCTGCATAAAAGGTATTATCACTTATAAATGCAATAAGGCCATTGCATTCTCTAATGCGTACACGACAATTGGTCTTCCATTGATAATCCCATGGAGTTTTGACAGACATATCTATAAACTCAAACGGAGTATGGTTTTGTTTCGCCTGATAAACAAGATTGTCTCTCGCAAACCTATCTTCTATCGCAAAGCTGATGAATACTTTATTCATGATCCTTATATTTAATAATTAACCTTCCCCTCAAAATGATGACGCCCCCCTTTCACTATCTTAACTTCTTCCTTCCCAGGCATCACAATTACAGCCTCATTCCCCTCCGGAATCTCCACATCCATCTTAAACTTAGCACCGTCAACCTTCCACTCCGAAACGATATTCCCATACCTGCACTTATATGAACCTTTTGCCCAGGTGAGACTCCCACCCGGATGCGGCTCAATTCTGATATGCTGGTACCCTGTTGCTGCCGGCTGGATCCCCGCCACACTCCGATAAAGCCAGTCGCCTACAGCTCCATAGGCATAATGATTCAGCGAGCATAAGTTAATTTCTCCATCTGGCTTGATGGCGTCCCATCGCTCCCAGATCGTGGTCGCGCCCTGTTTGACAGGGTATAACCAGGAAGGTATTGTCTCCTGCAGCAAGACCGTATAAGCCAAGTCCGTATGTCCGTGGCTGCTGAGTATATGTAGCAGGTAAGGCGTACCCAAAAACCCTGTAGCCAGGTGGTCATTATGCTCGTGAATAAGTTTCACCAGCTGATCCGCAGCCCTTTCCTTCAGGCTATCCGGTAACAATCTGAATTGGAGGGCCAGTACATAGGCAGTTTGCGTATGGCACCTTAAAAGCCCCGCGCTGGTGACAAAGGCCTTCATATAAGCATCTTTGCATGCTCGCAATGCTTCCCTGAACCCGGGCATATCGGGATCGTCGAGTTGTAGTATTTCTCCTGCCTTCAGCACCAGCTCTATGGAGTGGATCATAAAGGCCTGGTCGATGTATGCGGAGTCAGTTTTTACGACAGCCAGCCAGTCGCCATAGCCCCCGTCCGACCAAAGATGGGTGTTAGGATCAACCCTGCTCAGCTCATAACGGGCCCATGCCTTCATGGAAGGGTATTGCCGCCGGAGTAGGTCTGTATCGCCATAGACGGAGAAGAAATCCATGGGTACCATCGTAGCCGCGTCGCCCCAACCGGCTACCCCCCTTTTAATACCTTTGGCGACAGGATCGTAGGTATCGGGGATCACACGGGGGACGGCGCTGGTAACCGCCTGCTCCAGCATTAGATCCAATAGCCATTTGTCAAAGAAGAGGCGTAGGTCCCTGTTAAAGGCAGCCGTCCGGAAGATCACCTGCGCATCTCCTGTCCAACCCAACCGTTCGCTTCTTTGCGGGCAGTCGGTGGGGATATCAAATAAATTGCCATTCAGGCTCCACTCGATATTATGCTGTAATTGGTTGATTAGCGCATTGGAACAGGAAAAGCTGCCTGTGTGCTGCAAGTTGCTATGTAGAGCAATAGCCGTGGCATTGGTTTTAGTGGGAGTGAGGCCCTCAATCCGGGCGTAACGAAAACCATGGTAGGTGAAATGGGGTTCCAGGACCTCCTCTCCATTGCCACTGAGGATATATGTATCCGTCGGATCGCATTGCCGCAAATTGGCAAGGAAGAGATTCCCGTTCTTGTCCAGGGCCTCGGCATGGCATATGCGGATCGCATCACCTTTATGTTCTTTTACTTTCAGCTGGACCCAACCGGCCATGTTCTGACCGAAGTCTATGATCTTTTCACCTTTGTGGGAAATAAAGATCCTTTGTGGGGTAAATTGCTCCTGTTTGGCAACGGGTTCGATATTATAGGACTGTAGGTTTACCTGGGACGTCATGCCTGTTTTTACGGGCATCCGGAATTGTGGGACTATATTAGCATCGTAGAGCTCCCCTAAATAGATGCTGCTGCGCCGGATAGGACCTATGGAGCTTTGCCAGCTGCCATCTGAAATAAGGGCGTCTTGTGTTCCATCCTGGTAATCAATGGTCAACTTACACAAGAGCGAAGCATCCTTGCCGTAATTATTCCTGCGTTGCTGGCTGCCGTAAACTCCCCTGTACCATCCATGCCCTACTGTCGCAATGAGTTCATTTGATGCAGTGCCGCTCTGCAGGAGAGGAGTCACATCATAGGTCTGGTACAGCAGTCTTTTGTCGTAAGGTGTCCAACCCGGTGTGAAGTAGGAATCTCCTACCCGCCGGCCATTGATCCGGGCCTCGTAAAGTCCGTGGGCCGTGATGTATAGGGTGGCTTTTTTAACCTGGCGGCTTACGTTGAACTTTCGCCTGAATATGGGGCAGGGTCCACCGGTGGAATCTGTCTCGGAGGAGGACGAGATCCAGAGCGCATCTTCTAAAGGTGTGGATGGCAGTATTGTAGACGGTTGCGCTTCCAGTAGTTGGCTCAACAGACAAACAACGAGGACGAACAACAGCTTTTTCATTACTGATGGATAATATTTCCACGATAGAACACGGACCAAGGAAAAAAGGAGGGATCGAAGAAAATTAAACATAGATTCAAAACCAATAAAAAACTTTCCGGTATTTGAACTCAATAATATGTTGCCCTTTATCCAGGATAATGGATCGGAATAAGGGAGGGTAATTCTTTATCGTCGCCGGATAAATGTCGATCTTTTGCTGGTTGTCAGTACAAATCCATCCCGGGTAATAGTTCTCGGAAAAGATCAACGTATCCCGGGTTGTACATTCCACGGCTATTTTTTGATAAAGGTCCGAATAAGCCAATTGCCGGATGCTACCCCTATTTTCAGCTTCTATCTCCTCCCCTCGCATACCCAATTGCCGTCGCCAGTAACAGCGGGGATACCAATTCTTTCTTTCGTATAGGATCATTTGCTGGATGGAGTCCTTAAAAATAAGTCCTTGGTCCAGTCGCCTATCTGCAATGACATACCTGACATTTAAAAGATCATTTACACCGGAATTCAACGACTGATCTGTATTAATAAAGTTGGAATAGGCCATATTTATCGTGGCGCCGTACCCGAGCTTGGTCTGAATGTTATAGATATCTCCCAGGTTTCTCCTGACCAGAGCATAATTGTCCATATCAAACGTAACCCGGTATTTTCCATATGTCGTCTCCAAGGAATCGATGATCCTGTTCCTCCCATAAAAGTAAGCAGGGTAAAAACCCGTCCTCGCCGGCAAATAACTGACTGGGTTCAGCATCAGGTCTACACCGATGACCAAAATGGCCAGGACCGGTGCATAGAGAGGTCTTTTGACGAGCAACAGGGTCAGGAAGAACAGGAAGCTGAGAAGGAAAGGGATCGAGACGCTGTAAGGAATATCCTTTGGCGGGAAGACGACCCAATACAACGTATTAAGGACCAATGCCGACAATATGTATGATTTTATTTTCGATGAATTTTGTAAGAGCCATTCCTTCAATTCCGAGATATATGTTATTGCCAATCCGGTGAGGAGTGATGCGCTGAAGCTGATCAGTATAATATACCGGCCTAGCTGACGTATCAGGTTGACAAAGGGTATCTCATATAAGATGAGGTAAAAGAAGGTCAGGTACCCCAGAACGCTCAGGGCTCCGATGGCCAGGATGACCAGCAATAGCTTTGTCAGGGCCGAATGCACAGCAGCGGTTCTCAAGGCTTTGTAACCCGCCAAATAAGCAATGACCAGGAAGAGGGGTAATACGCCCATATAGATAATATTATCATCATCCGGCTGGGCATATGCCTGACCAAGGAGGTTAGGTAGATTAGACAATTGAATGATAAACCAGTGTGCATAGATGTCTAACGGCACTTTTTGCCCTGGTGCTATAAAGACCCCACCGCTGACTGTCCTGTAACACCGGCTCATGTATTCTGAAGCATAATACAACTGGGGGAGGGTGATGATCATGGCGAAAAGCAAAAGAATGAAGATATTCACGGCAGTGGGCAGGAGAAAGCCTTTCCAATCTTTTCGCTGTCTGTTCTCGTAAAAAATGATCACTATTCCATTGATCAGCATGGTGTGAAAAAAAGGCTGCATGTGACCGGCCAGAATCTCCAACCCCGCAGCCAGACCTGCATAGATCAAATATTTTTTATGGGGTCGTACCAGGTAGTATTTGCAGGTGAAATAGACCGACCAGGTCAGCAGTGTCAGTCCGAAGAAAATACAGGTTTGTCCTCCTGCTCTTGCGGCAACGGCACTGGTAAAAGTAAAGACCATTGCCGATGCAATCCCTGCAACAGCCGATAGCTGGAATTGCCTTGCTACGCGGTACATACCAATAAAACAAATGAGAAAGTGGAATGCTGTCAAAAGGTCGATATAATAGATGTCAATACCCCTGACTGAACCGAACAAGAGGCACCATAGAATATTCAGCGGATAGAAAATACCCGTCTGGATCTCTCCCGCAAAATTTTTTCCTCCAAAAGTATTGGCATCCCACACGGGTAAATACCCTTTGTGTAGCGAAATGGCCAGTTTATTGAAGAAAGGATAGGTCTGGTGGAGGTTGTCCTGCTTGATGCAAAAAGATGCCTCGCCGGTGAAGATCACCGGGTAAAGCAGCAGGGCAGCTGCGTACACCAGAAAAAAATAGACGCCAAAGGTAGCCAGCGTCTTCTTCGCCGGCGCTACCTTATTTTTTGATAGCCAGGCATCTATTAGCATGTCTCTCCATTAAATGCTGAAATAAACCCATGCTTCAGGTCCCTGGCATCCTTCTTAGACCATTCCAGGTAGTCTGTCAGCAGCATAGTGAAGGCCAGGAACACGATCATGGGGAATACCTGATAGCGTATGACGATGATATTGGCGAAGATGCTAAACACTGCATTCAAAAGAAGGAAGGTGGTCGTCAGCAGTAGTATATTACGAAAACTGGAGTCTGCCTTTTTCCACCCTACCCTTCTAAGAAATAGAAAAAGCATAACGGCAAAGTAAAGGTTAAGTACGGCAAACAGGCCGGTGAATAAGAACAGGAGATAGCCCTGAAATCCGTGTGAAAATACCCAGATCTTCAGGCTCTGGTACCTGAACCAGTAGGCCCCAATAGGCCACATCTCATCTCCTCCCACATTATACTCCTCTAATTTCTCCAGCGGCGGAAAAAAATAGTTCTTGGTGTTCACCAATAAATAATATCGGGCATAGGCCAAGGGATGTCTTTTAATAAGAAATAAGCCATATTCCCCGAAGACGGGGGCTACTTTCCCCCAATGCGCTACACTGGGGTAATCCTTTGTACCCCTAAATTTCAGGTCCAAATATTGTTTCAGAGGAGCCTCGGGCTGACGGATAAAGAAGTTGGCGACATAGGAGGCAAGCTGATCCTGTGGACGAGAGGGCTGGTTGAAGTATTGGCGGGCTATCCGGTCAAGCTCCGCGGTTTCGGGAGTGGGGAATTGAGCGCTGTCTTCATCGATAAATCCCCGCATATACATGGCATTGTTTGCCCATTGCCATCCTCCGAGTATGGGTGGGAACTGTGGCGTACCTGTCATCTTTTCAGCGGCATGGGAAGAGAACAGGATAAACGGGATGATAAGCAGGGGACCTGAAACAATGCCGGCCAATTTAAGCCATAGCGATTGTTTGGATAAAAAAAAGGCCGCGGCGGCTATCAGGGGATAAAACATGGCGTTGTAGCGGAAGGTGAATGCAATAAAAAACACAATAGCCTGTATCAATATCTGATGGGGTCTTGGCCTGTGAATGATCCAAATGATCTGGGTCAGCCATATGAGGCTCAGGGCTATAAAGATGGCATCACTGGTGATATAATTTGCCAGGTATAGGTTCAAGGGGTTAAAAAAAAGAAAGAGGCAAAGGATAGTTCGGGTGTTCTTGCCTGTGAAATAAAAATAGACTACGGTATGATAGAAATAAAGTGCTGCCAATTCCAGGAATAAGTATTGGAAAAAATTGAGGGCATAGGCGGAATACGTCAACTTATGAAAAAGCAATAAGAATTTACTATAGCCGATGGGCCAGATGTTTACATCCATACGCTCATAGGCCGCCTGGATATAGCTATAGCTGTCTGAGAAAAAGTCCGGGAAGGGATACAAGAGCTTGAACAAAACGAATTGAACGATGACCAATGAAATGATCATCAGGCTATAGATCTTATTTTCTTTGTACAAATAGGTAAAAAAGCTTTGCCGGCTCGGCGGTTGCTTCTGGTGCAAGCCGGGTAAGTAGAGCTGCGAACCGGCACTGCTATGTCCCTCCACTTTTGGCATGATGCAATATAGCAGTAAGGAATGTTCTATTCAACCGTATTTATATTCCAATCGGCATTCTCTCCTTATTTTTTCTTTACCAGGATCAGACGATTTAAAAAAAGTTTTTCCCTATCCTGGCTTGTGTTGAAATCGAAAGTAAGAGAGTTTTGCAACTCGTTGACTTGCACGTCGCAAACATACATTTTTTCAACCCGCAGGTCCTCATTGGAATAAGTGTCGACCCAATCAGTCTTATTTGTCTGTCCCTGACAGACGGAAAACCGGCATCCCCTGGGGAATTTCACCAGGTCCATGAAAAGCTGGTATTCGCCAGCGGGTATTTGGGACAGGAAGATCTTTATCCGTGACTCGTCATTTACACCGTAGATACAACTGGAACCTCCAATGTTAAAATTACCGTATACCGCCTGCATAGCTACGCTGCCCCAGACGTTGTATTGCATCATCTGCGGATAGAGCATTAAAGTATCAGGAAGGTATACCCGGCAAAGTTCATTGGCCGGCTTCTGCTGACGGATGGCGGCGCTGTCGCAGTAATAGAAGCTCACTGAGGTATAATCAACCGGAAATCCCCTCGCACCTAGCCCATGCTCGATACTTTGAAAAATACTTTTACTAAAGGGGATCTTATCTGATAAATAGAACCGGTAACCTCCTGTCCTACATTGAGGCAGTGAGTAATCCAATGCTCCATGTATGGGCAGGCTCATCCGGGTGTCCCAGCGGTCGGGACATGCATACCATCCCCCATTGAAATAATCTTCAGATCCCGTGCCGTGAATACAAGGCACTCCATCTATTGCCACGGAATCATCACCTTCAAAAAAACTGGTCATCCCTGGTTTTAGTCCCTGGGCTTGCAATAAGGTTCCAACATAATGCCCTTTTCCGTTGGCCTGTAACAGTATATGTGGGGGATCTTCGGCCGACAATTTGTTGGACTTCCAGCAAGCATAAAATTTACCTTCCCGTTCCACGTCACGTGGGAACATCGAGTAAGCTACTTCTACACTGCATCTGACAGGATTCTGTTTGCTCAAGGTTTTTCTGTAGATAAGTTCGACCTTTGCTTCTTTGTCAAAAGGCATGGGAAAATAGCAATAATCCTGGTCCATTTGCGTACCCAGCAGCAGGCTGTTCATGGATGGCTGTCCAAAGGCAAACCCAAAAAAGTCTGCCACAGGGCAGTATATAGCCGGCATAGCTGCTCCATCCCAGGTTATTCTGATATCAATATCTTTATTGATCCCAGCAAAGGCTGAGGCAGGCGATAATTTTATACCCATTATCCGCCCTCCCTTTTTTTGCGCAAACACTGTCTTGCTGTTGCCTGGCTGCAGGCTGACATCTGCGATAGCAACTAATTTATTAGTCCTATCGCCTTCGAGCAAGTCATCCAAGCTCCCTTTTTCTTTATTCCAAAGGTGTATTACTTGTTGCAGGGCTTCCGTCTCGGCCCTATCCAATTGGGGCGTAAAGCTTTTCGTGACAATGCCTTCCGGGTACAGCCGGTATTGGATCTGGTGAAATTGAAGTTTTTTCCCCCGACAGACGATCTTACAGCCATGCTGAAACAATATTGGAAAATAACAGTAATAGCCACCCAGTGCGGCATCTGTCAAAGGCGAGAGAAATGGAAAGACTTTATTAGAGAAAAGATCCGTGTATTTAATAGAAAAAATGGGTTGAGGTGAATCGTCAATATAAAAATCAAGCGTGTCCTCCGTAGGAGTAGGTGTCCATATCCGATGTATAACGCCGCCGCCTTTCGCATCGAAGATGACAAGGCTGCTGTCTTCATTTCTTCTTATGAAAGAGTACGTACCCGCAAACCCATCATTATTTCCACCTGTAGTGTCATAAGTGGATATTTGTAGGACACGGGAATGGTCGCGATAGGAAGGCAGGTCGGTAATTTTGTATAAGTGGGCTAATTCATCCAACAAGTTCTGACCTACACTTGATAATGTAGCAAGCAGACAGCATAGTATCATCCAACTACTGATCTTTACGAAAACCATCGGTATACTATTTAGTTTTTTAAAAAACTCCATTGGGGTCAAACATTCATACCAATCGGATCATTCTTTTTTATAAAATTTGAGGCGTTTGATAAAGACCGCCACGATACGAGCCATGGTATTCGCTGCTCTCATAGCGTTTGTATCAAGCTATATCGTCTATTTCGGCTTTACCACCAATTATACCGCCAACGCGTTCTCACCACCATCATTCAAGGATCAATATGCTCATCAGGTGTATAAGTACAGGATCTTAAGCCAGTATCTGCTCACGCGATTGGACAGCGCCTTGGGAGACAGGTTCCCTTCCAAGGCAGCCGAAATGAGGCTATTGCTGCAAGACAACCACGCCTCTGAAAGATTCTATTATTCCTACTATTATTTGAACACCTTCTTTATGGTGTTATTATCGATCGTATTGGTCTTATTGGTCGATTTGGATAATAGCATTAATATACCTAAAAATGAAAAGAGCTTAATCGTATTCCTGGTGATCCTGCTGATCAATTTAACGCAATATGTCGTATGTCCCTATGATATATCCAGTTATTTTTTTCAGTTATTGACAATTTTCGTCTTCCTGAAATATCTTGAGAAATATTTCTTCACCTCTTTGATTGTTATTTGCCTCTTGTTGGTTATTGCCACCCTAAATCGTGAGTCGTCAGCGCTGACGGTGTCCTTTTTAATACTCCTCACCCTTTGTAAAGGAGGCCTTTCCAAGAGATCTCTATTCAGTCTATCGCCAATGGTCCTCAGTTTCTTGATCACCTATTATTCCTTGCGATATTTCATAAAAACCCCCGACCCCAAAAATGTTACTATTGATTTCGTGGAGTTTAATCTTAATTTCTATATCAATAGAATAGGGATTCTTTTCTGGTTTGTATTCATTTATTTTACGTTAGCGATTGGCAATAGTAAGGAAAACAGACTCTTGATAGTGGCCTACCATATTATTTCCCTGCCCTATATCTGGACATGCTTTACGGCGGGCATACTATGGGAGGTACGTCTTTATATGCCTCTCTTTCTTGGCTCTCTGTTTCTCGCCAAGGTAGATCCCTCGAGTTTCAAGATCCGCCTGTCATCTTTACTTGACTCCTGACTAGTTTTTTGACGCCCGGTGGGTGTTTTCAATAAAACTGAGGAGTCAATTATGAAAAAATTATGCCTTTTTTTGTTCATTCTCATCTGCTGTTCAACAACTTACGCACACAATAGGGTTGATAGCCCCGACTACCCCGAGATCGGAAAAAAATGCCCAGACGTCCTTTTACGGAACATTGTAGGGTATAGCAAGAAACAGGCTAAATTGAGTGAGTTCCAAGGGAAGTGGCTGATCTTGGACTTCTGGAACGAGCATTGCGGGGGATGCATCATCAGTTTCCCCCGGACAAATGAGATGCAAAAGAAGTACGGGGATAAGGTGCAGTTCATGCTCGTGGCTGATCCCATCAAATACGAGGATATAAAAGTTTTTTACGCAAAATGGCGCGAAAGGAAAAAATTTGAAGTGCCTTGCGCCTTCGACACCTTACTCGCGCCGCGATTTGACGTGGAAGGAGATCCCTATATAATTGTAATCGATCCCTTGGGCATCGTGCGATCGCTGACGCGTAGCATCAATGCTACGGACTTGCAAGGCTTTTTATCCGGGAACCCGCCGGCATTGCCTTATGCTCCCAGAGCCCATGAAAATAAGCTGGCAAATGTACCATTCAAATATGATTTTTTGAAACCCCTACTTATTGACGGGAACGGCGGGAACGATACGGACTTTGTTTATCGAACGGTCATATCCAAATGGGATCTTTCTAAATACTATTCCGACTGTTGTCTCGCAGGAATTTTAGATACACAAGTGAAAAAAGGGATTTTCCAAATGTATGGAATGCTATTAAGCCAATTATATTGCTATGCCTATTTTGGACGGGACAGCCCCCCTTTTGACAGTGGATTTTATGAGGATCCTATTTGGGAAGTGGCGGATACTTCCGTAAAAGTTCAATCCGCCAAATATGGGAAAAATATGTATTCCTATAGTTTAATTGTACGGCCTGCTCTTTCTTCCAAGCATCGTATCATGCAGATGATGCAGCGGGATCTGAATAATTACTTTAATTTCAAAGTTGCCTTTGAAAAAAGAAGTTTCCCCAGTTGGAAATTGATCGCCACAGATGAAGCCAGGAAAAAATTAAAGACAAAAGGAGGCCCCTACTATTTCAAAGAGATTCCCGGGGCGGGATATACGGCCCGTAATATGCCAGCTCTCAATATTATAAGATACATCGAGCTTGCCAATAGTGGCATTTTCCTGGATGAATCCGGCCTCACCGGCAATATCGATATTACCCTGGATTATATTCGTACGGACCTGGCGGATATCCGGAAAGGCTTGCAGGCCAATGGTTTGGATCTGGTGCCGGGGTTTACGGAACGAATGGCAATGGTCATCCGCGATGCGGACTAGAAATTGTTCAATTCCAGTACCACCACCGACTTAGCGGGCAAGGTTATCACTAGGTCATTGCCTTCTTTCCGGGTGTTGGTAAAGGGGATGATACGAACTTTATTCGGCAGTTCGAAGGTGTTGACGTCGTTGCACTTTACCGATGTCAACGCTTTTCCCTGTATGTTTTTGGAAGGCAGGTCTTGCAAGGGCGTTCGTATGGTATAAGCCTTCGTTGGGTCGAGATTTACCAGGCTGATATGCACGGTCCCGGTAGAGTCCATGGAGGCAGAGATATTGATAGCTGGGATTTTTTCCTTGCCGTATGTATAATTCGGGCTGTTGAATTTCACTACCAGTAGGCGGGCATCCTGGTGTACCTTATACAGGTCAAAAATATGATACGTGGGCGTTAGCAGCATCTTATCACCTTCGGTCAGGATCAAGGCCTGCAGCACATTCACTACCTGGGCCAGGTTGGCCATCTTGATCCGGTCTGCATGGTTGTTGAAGATATTCAATGTGGTTGCGGCAATAAGGGCATCGCGCAGACTGTTCTGCTGATAATGAAATTCCGGCCGAGTGCCAGGCTCTTCGTCGGCGCTTACACCCCATTCGTCTATACAGAGGGCAACCTTTTTCTTTTGATCGTACTTGTCGATGATAGCCAGGTGTTTGTTGATCAACTGTTCTATTTTCAGGCAGGATGCCAGGCCGTGGAAATAACCATCTTCCGCAAAATGGGTAGTGGAGCCGTGAGTGCCGCCATCACCCGGGATGGTATAGTAGTGAACCCCAATACCCCAGGTATTACGCAGGGAAATATTTTTCATAACCCCTTCCGTCCAGTTGTAATCGTCACCGTCGGCGCCGCTGGCGACGAGTTTCAGGGGAGCGCCCGGGTAGTTTTTACAGAACCTGGCATATCTGCGGTACAGCATAGCATAATATTCAGGGGTCATCCCCCCCCCGCAGCCCCAACTCTCGTTCCCTACTCCAAAGAATGAGAGGTTCCAAGGCTCCTGACGGCCATTTTTTCGCCGGAGGTCGGCAAGCTCACTCTCCCCATTGAAGTTGAGGTATTCCAGCCAGGATTCCATTTCTTCGGGAGTACCCGTGCCCACATTGCCGGCCAGGTAAGGCTCACAGCCGATGAGCTTACAGAGTTGGAAGAATTCATCCGTGCCGAAGCTGTTGTCATCTGTCACCATTCCCCAGGAGGTATTCACCGTCTTTTTCCGTTGGCCACGGGGGCCAATGCCATCCCGCCAGTGGTATTGGTCGGCAAAACATCCGCCGGGCCAGCGTAATAGGGGTATTTTTATCCTCTTCAAGGCATCCACGACATCCATACGATAATGATCTCCCGCCCAGATGCCGTCATAGATGCAGCGTCCCAGATGTTCGGCGAATTGACCGTAGATATAGCGGCTGATCTGGGGGCCGGAGGTGTCGTGGACCAGGACGTTCACCGTATCCTGGGCATAGATGGCCGTACTGGCTGTCAACAGGATAGATAGAAATAAAGATGATCTCATACAACATATCCGCCTTTTTAGTAGCGTCCTCCTATAACACCTGTTGCTTTCATTCGAGGGGCTTTGCTATTATTATCGTGAGAGATAAGATCAAAAAATAACACAGCGAAAGCAAATTCCAGGATCATTAAAAACATTTGGTGCCGCAACACGACACCTCCTGCCGCCACTTTAAAAAAAAGGTCGCATAGCCAGAATCCAGCCACGACCACAACAATAGCTTTCTGGGCCCTACCCACTGTCTTATAATACCTTAGGAGGGAAAATCCCAGTAAGCCCATGAAAAAAGCAAGGTGGGTCAGCCCCAGGAATAAGGGGTAGGGTGATAAAATCACCGTTCTTAAATTTATATAATCCCAGCTGACAGTGAGTGTCTTCAATCCAAACCATTGGCTCGCCTCCTGGCCTAAGGCATCCGGACGTAAAAAAAAAGGGGTGACAGAGGAAAATACCTCTGTGGGCGTAAAGGCATAGCGAATTGTGTTGGGCCATATGAACCAGCGGCAGTATTGTAGGGGATATTTGCGTATCAAATAAGCACCATAGGAGGAGCACAAGGACCCCATGGGGCCCCACTTCTTAAAATTGATGAAACTGGTGTCATATCCGTACTGCCAATACTGGTATTGTCGAAGGGGAGATGCATCGTTAGCCATATAAAATCCGCCGTCCGAGGTGAAACGGGCTAGGTCATCTACGCGTCGGGTTGTGATAAAATGCTGCCTTACCAGGCTATCCAGCCGGGCAAATTGGCCGGGGACGGGGTCATTTTTCTCCTGGCAGACATGTCCATACATATACAAGGCGTTATTGGCTAATTTCCAGCCTCCGAAAGGCGAGAATTGCCGCACGCCACTGAGCGCTTCCATCATATGGGAAGTATACTGGATAAAGGCGCCGATCAACAAAAATTGCAGGGCAATGGCAGTTATTTTCCACCAGGGTCGCCGCCGAATAAAAAGGATCACGAGAGATGCAAAAATGGGGTAATAAAGCGCATTGTACCGCACGGTGAACACCAGCACCAGCAGTACGGCATGGGTAAATATCATGTAAGGCCGGGGACGGACAATCATCCAGATCAGCTGGGTGAGCCACAAGACGCTGAGGGTGGTAAAGAGCGTGTCAGACATGATAAAATTGCTACTGTAGAAGAACAGCGGGTTCAGGAAGAGAAAGGTGAACAGCGTTATTTCCACCCATTTGCGTGGCCGGAAATAAAATATTAAGGTGAAAAACAGCAGCAGACAGGCGGCTACCTGGAGCAGGTATTGCAACCATACCAGCACCGCGGCGCTCCGGGAAAATATACTAAACAGCTGCAGGAACCAGGAATATCCGATGGGAAAGGAATTGGCGCCCAAACCTTCCGCCATGGGCCGGATATAGACATAGGAGTCCATCACCATATTGGGATAGGGGTAAAATTGCTTGAACAGGAAGAATAGAATGATGCTGCCCGTTGCAGCTCCCAGTAGATAGATCCGATGTCTCCTATTGGTCCATATGAAAGTACCCATATAATATTCTTTTAACTGACTGCCATTGGCAGGCGTCTATCGAGGTTGCGATAGACATATTCAATGAAATAAAGTCCAAAAGCCAGTTCGGGCACCATCACAAAAATTTGATACCGCAGCACGATGCCAGCCGACAGTACACTAAAGGCCAGATCGCAGCACCAGAGGGCAGCTATCAGCAGTACACAATAATTGATTGGTTTACCGATCTTTCTGTATCCCCCACTCAACAAAAAAGCTACCAAGCCCAGTAAAAATCCAAAATGCCCCAGGGCCATAACGAGTGGGTATACGCGCAGAATCTTTATGCTGAGTTCGATGGAAGTCGGTTTGGTTTCGATGGTAGCAAGGGTAAATATTTTCCGGAGATAGGGCCCGCCATAAGACTCCTCCAGGCTAAAAGGTACAGTGGATCCAAATATTTCTCCGGGAGGGGCGTAATAGCGCAGGAAATTCGGCCATAGAAAATACCGGATAAAGGCCGTAGGGTATTTCCGGATCAGGTAGGCCCCGTATGATTGATACAAGGGCGCTACCGCCCAGTATTTTTTTGTGTTCAAAAAGGGCCATCCCCCGCCATAGAGACTATCCATATATTGTACCAACGGAGAATTGATGGCGAACATAAAATAGCTGCCGGAAGTAAAATCCTGGTACAATAGGTCCACCGGGCCTTGGTTTTGCTGATACCAGGTGCGCACCCGACGGTCCAGGCTTCGGTACTGCTCAGGTACGGAGGATGCACTATCAGGCGTAACATGCGCATATACATACAAGGCATCATTGGCTAATTTCCAGCTGCCAAATGCGGAGAATTGTCTTTGTCCCATCTCACGCCCCACCTGGATACTGGTATAGTAAATAAAGCCGGCGATCAGGGCTGCGGGCACGCCCATTCCTGCGATCTTAAACCACGGCCGTTGCCGGCACAAAATAAAGGCCAGCGCAGCTACAAAAGGATAATAAAGGGCATTGTAGCGCACCGTAAAAGCAAGGCCCAGTAACAGCGCGTGGCTAATGATCATATAAGGGCGTGGCCGGCAGAGGATCCAGAGCAATTGCGATATCCATAACAGGCTGAGGCCTATGAATAAAGGATCCGATATGATATAATTACAGCAATACAGTAACAGGGGGTCTAGAAAAAGTAAAACAAACATCACCCGGGCTATCCATTTACCTGGCCGGAAAAGGTAAAGCCAGGTGAAGAAGAACACCAGGCAGGCGCCTTCTACCCACATATATTGGAGGAATACCAGTAGATTGGCGGAATGGGAGAATAATGCAAACAATTGCAGGAATTTGGAATACCCAATGGGCCAGGAGTTGAAGCTCCAGTTCAAGGCTGCTGCCCTGGCATAATTATAAGAGTCGAATATTACATTGGGATAAGGGTACAGCCGCTTGAAGCCGTACCATAACAACAAGCTTATTGCTACAGCGCTGAATAAATAGATCCGGTTAGCCCGGCTACTCCAAATAAAATTTCTCATGGCCGGGATTTTAATTGCCGGTGAGTAAATGCGATAAAATAGGCCCCAAAAGCCATCTCTACCATCATGATGAATAGTTGATACCTCAGCACGATGGCGGCAGAAAAGACGCTGAATCCAAGATCTAAAAGCCAGAGGGCGGCGATAGCCAGCAGGCAATGCCTATATGGTCCGGACATCACTTTAAATCCGCCGTACAAGGTAAATCCCAGCAATCCAAGGATAAAGCCGGAGTGTAGCAGTATCATCAGATATGGGTAGGGTGACAGTATCTTTTCACCCAAGCGTATAAATTTGCTATTGGTGTCTATATTAGTAAGCCGCAGGCTTTTTTGTACAAATACGCCCCCAAATGCCTCTACTAAATTAAAGCTTTCCTTTGAGCCGAAAATCTCTTTAGGAGGGAAAAGGTAGTGGAGAAGATTGGGCAATACAAAATAACGGGTGAAGGCAATGGGGTATTTCTTGATCAGGTATATTCCATATGATTGGTATAACGGTCCCAGGGATAAATATCCTCTCGAATTGATCAAAGGCCGCACCGGGCCATATTGCCAATCCGTATAGTGTACCAACGGGGAATTGGTGGCGAACATATAGTAGCTACCCGAGGTAAGATCTACTTCCAATAGGTCCACCGTGTCGGATGTGCTGCTGAAATGCTGCCTGACCACGCTATCCAGCGGGCGGAATTTCTCCGGCGCCGCTCCTGCCTGTCCTGGGTAAACATGTTCGTAGGCATACAGCGCATTGTTGGCCAATTTCCAGCCTCCAAATGGGGAAAATTGGCGTGCCCCGGTGATAGAAGCGATTTCATTGCCGGTATAGATAATAAATGCGCCTATTAAGCCAAGGGGCAGGGCTATACCTATCCATTTCAGTCGCAAGGATTGCCTGCTGAGCATAAATGCCAGGATGGCCACAAGAGGATAATAAAAGGCATTGTATCGCACAGTAAAGGCTGTCACCAGCAATAGTGCGTGGGTAATGATCATATAAGGCCGTGGCCGATATATGATCCAAAGTAATTGCGTGACCCATAGGATGCTGAGGCCGGCGAATAAAGCATCTGCTAATATGTAATTGCTGACATAAAGGAAAAGAGGGTTTAAAAAAAGAAAAATAAACAAAATGCGGGTGATCCATTTTCCTGGTGAAAATAAACAGATCCAGGACAAATAGAACATCAGACAGCAAAATTCCAGGAAGAGATATTGGATATACACCAGTAACCAGGCCGAATGAGAAAAAAGATTGAAAAATTGAATAAATTTAGAATACCCGATGGGCCAGGTGTTGATATTATTATTCAAGACAGCTGCCTGTATATAATAGTAGGAATCCAGGACCAGGTTGGGATAAGGATACAGCAGTTTAAACAGGAGAAATAATATTATACTGATTAGTACTGCGCTCCATAAATACCAGTGGTTTTGGGCAATGACTTGCCTCATAGCTGCGGGTTTTAGATAAATGTAAGCCGCGGCGATGATCCGCTACAGACAAAGTATGATCCAATCTGTAGGAAAAAAACCCTGTATCTTAATTCTTCGGCATCTCGAAAATGGCCGGATCAACTTCTTTATTTACTTCTACCTTTTTATTCGTGATATTCAGGGTCACTTGCGGTAGAATCACCTGTTGGGAATAGGCTACTACATAGCCCGCATCCGTTTTCTTATAATCGGTGAAGACAGCGGTGGTCTCGATGTCCTGGCCGCCCATGCTCAGCTTATTGACAGCTTTGTCGATGAGGGACGTTTTTTGGTTAATGAAATAGACGATATTGATCCCATCTGTGGTTGTGAGCCTGACCTTGTAATCGGAACTGTCCTTACCGATCAGCTCGGCCTTGTAACCTTTGGTCGCATAGTCCATCAGGGGACCGCCTACATTCAGCTGCAATTGATAATTTTTCAATTGATCGGCGGGAATAGCCGTCGCGGTGGTAGATCCTGCCATAGGGTTAATGGCCCAGCCGCCTTTGTCGGTGACACATTGGATGATCTTGGTGCCGTTGAAGTCCAGCTCGTTCTTATAACCCTTGCCGTTGACGATGTAAGTAATAGACGGAGCTTCATTGCCCATGATCTCGACGGTGCTTTCCACGTATACGGACTTGATCGCATTCAGTACGGTTTTTCCACCCAGCGCCTGGATGTGCTTACCTATGATCTCATCGACAGATTGTGCCTGGGCTCTTACTATTCCTAAAGTGGCAGATAACAATATTGCGCCTTTGATCAGTGTTTTCATGTAGTGTTTTTTTAAGATATATATTTAAGAGAAGACAAACATATATAATATTTGTTGCTATAGCGTTACCTTTCATCCGTTAATTATGATTTTCATAAAAAATACCCCGTTACTGGGTCTTTCACCCTTTTGGCCCAACTGTGCAAAAAAAATGTCCTTCTTCGGCTATACCACACAGAAAGTATAGGTTATTTTAGCAAAATATTACTGATTGGATAGTATAAAGTTCCCGACTAAGTAGGCAACTTGTAAAAGCTGTCCGATCTTTGTATAAGATTTAACAGTTCATTCGATCTCGAAAAATTAAACCTTATTCTATGCAGAAAGAGATCTTTCACCGGTTGGGTCGCATCGATCAGCTCATCCGGATAAAAGGGACAGGTACGCCGTCGGAACTGGCCGATAAGATCGGCATCTCCGAGAGGAGCACGTACGAATATATCAAGCTCATGAAAGATTTCGGAGCACCAGTCCTCTACTCCCGGCAAAGAAAGAGTTATTACTACAAACAAGAAGGCAGGTTCCTGATTAGTTTTTTAATGGATTGACCCGCACCGTCGGTCCGGACAAAACATTGTTAAAATCACCTTATCCAAAGGCTAATGGTTTTCTCATTCAATCAACAGGACTACAGCCTGTCCCGGGACATCCCCGCGGAGCTGACCCGGTACCAGTTGCCGGGCAGCGACGCATCTACGCTCGCCAATGAGCACCTCAAGTTGCTGATCCAGGAAATGTCTGCCGGCGACTCGAAGGTCTTTTATTCAGTGTACCTGGTGAACAAAAAAGCCAGCGTCCGCGTCCGGGATGACACCATTTATTTACGAGCCTATTTATCCTTACAACATGACAGGCCCATGGAGATCGCCGGATTGGGTAAAATGCTGATCAGGGAAGGCCAGTTCAACCTGATCTATTCGCCCCAATTCGAATTGGTGGATCAGTTTGATGGTGTCCGGGAGTATGTCACCCTGGGCATCCAATACGATATGGCAGTGCTGGAGGAATGGGCACCCTATTTCCCGCAATTGGCCGCCTTCCTCGAAAATGTAAAGAATGGCCAGCCGGCCAGCTTGCTACCCCGCCCTGAATGGGTCACCAAGGAGATGCAGGACATTATCTACCGGCTGCTCCATGTGTCCCTGGAGGATCCTACGACCCAGAAATATTTCACTTTGCTGGTGAATACCCTTTTATTCCATCTCCTGTACCAGGCCGTGCAGCAACAGCCGGCCAGTAATTACAACCATTACGAAATTGACAGCATCCAGGCAGCCCGGGATATGATCCGGAAGAATATCCGGTACCATTTTGTCATCCGGGAAATTGCCCAGAAAGTGGGGATGAACGAGTTCAAGCTGAAGAATGGTTTCCGGGAGCTTTTCGGCAATGGGGTCTATGAATACCTGCGCAGCGAGCGGATGCAGACGGCCCGCCAGTTGCTGAATGAGTCAGGTCGCAGCATCAAGGAGATCGCTTCTCTCACTGGCTATCGCAGCGTCAACAGCTTTATCAAGGCGTTTAAGAAAATGTTTGGGGTAACCCCAGGTGACTGGAGAAGAAGGGCCTAGATCAAGGATAATAGGTCACCAGCACATCTTTTGGCAGCTTGGGCTGAAATGTCTGCAGGTTTTTCCTCAGCAGCGGCCCTTCTGTCGTATCCAATGCGTAAAAAGTGACAACATCCGAATAGCAGACCATATTACGGGATATTTGCCAGGTAGCCACCTTTTTCCAGTCCTTGTACAAGTAATACCCATACTCCGCATCAAATATAACAGCAATCTTTACGCTGTCCCGCCTCGCCAGCCAATTGAGGAATGCAGGTGTGCGGTAATTCTCCTTCCGGCTTTTGGCCACGTCAAGTGTCCCTAATCCTTCCAGATCCATATTTTTTGTATGAGTCAGATAGGAGATGGCACCGATGTCACAGCTTGCTATCGAGGCCCTATCGTAGTATTGATGTAGAAAAAGCCCCATCTGGTATTGCTGATCATATATATTGATACTACCCCGGATTAGTATTTTAGTGGCATACCAGCTGCGCTGTAATAAGGGTGCAATCAGGAAAAGGCCGATGAAAACAAGTACCCACCGGGCTCCCTGCGGCTTGTCCAGAAAAATTCTGCGTCCTTCCCTGGCGAAAAGTACTGTCAATACAGGCGTGGTGCCGCCGGTGAGGTATACTTCATAACGGTATAGGGTACCCGTCCTGGCAAAAAGCAGGTGCATGAAGGTACAAGCCGTCAATATGAGGATGATATAGCCATATGATCCTATCCTTTGGATCGTTCTTATAAAAAGCAGGTAACTGACAGGCAGGATGAACAATAACCATTGGACGGCTGTCCCCCCTATTGAATTATGGGCGTGGTAAAGCGTCCGGATCCCATCTCCCAATAAAAAATCCCTGATCCCTTTAAAGGTCATGGGAGGGGCGCCGGATTTTACCACTACGGAATTAGGAATAAAATAACTTCCTTTGAAAAGGGAAAAAAAACCAAATAACAAGATGGGAAGACAAGCAATTAATCCCAGCTCCCATGCAAGGACCCACCGTCTGCGCCATAACAGTAGCAGGCAGGCGGGAGCGATGATAAAGACGCCTTCGTACCGCGTAGCTACTACCAGCATCCCGTATACATATACATTGAAAGGAAGGTGTTGATCCTTTTTATCGGATGTTACTATTTTCCCTAAGGCATCGGAGAATTGATAGATGAATAGAAAACAGAATAATAATTGAAAAGTATGTTCCATCCCGAATATGATCACTGCCGGCAGGGGGGCCAGGACGATCAGGACCAATAGCATGAGGAACTGTCCAAGCTGTTTAATGTCCTGCCGATCCAGCCATCTTTGCACGACGATCAACAGCGTAATCGCCGGTATTACATTTAACAACAATGGTACCCAGGTGGTGGCGCCAAATATTTTGATCGCAGCCGCCATCAATATCGGATACAACAGAGAAGAAGACGCCGAGCTGAATTCCTGATCCGACACTCCCCATACGCCGTGAAAAGCAAGATTTTTCGATATGGCGAGGTGAATATAGGCATCATCGAATGGATAGGAAAAGACGCCATGCGTATAAGCCAGCACATGGTATTCCACTATGGCGACAGCCACCAGGACGATAAGTATAGCAAGCCAGAGTGGCCATTTTTTTAAAAGATGTAGACGGAAAAACATAGGGGGAAAGTTAGATATCCTTCCTGCAGTGATAGTTCAGTGTGTATTTTATTTCCCCGCGATGATGATCTTTTTTACGGGAATAACGCCATAGGCTATCTGAAGTGTTGCCTTTCCATGACTATATATTACATTGCCAAAGCCGGTGGCGGTGGATAGAAAGCTGGTGAAGTCGCCCATCCGGGAATCCACATACAGGGTTTGGTCTACGGCATCGTATCTTACTCCTGTCAACGCCTCCAGAAGGGCATAGCTGGAAAGGGCGCGGGCATACCAATGCCCGCACTCATACTCATCGAAGGGGTTACGCACGGTACCATCATACCGGCTACGGCAAGTGCGTACAATGTCCAATCCCTCCTGCACCCTCCCGGTGAATATAAGATGGGATGCCACTTCATACTCGATGCCCGTCCACACCTCGTTGCTATAAATAAAGGGAAGAGATAGTTTACCTCCTAATGGCCAGGTACATAATAATAACCCTCCTTCCCGGCCGACAGCAAAGTTGGGACGTTGTGGGTTGCTAAAATCCGTGAGGTCTTTTTTGAGGTTATAGGTATAGACGGAATTAAGATGCCGGCCGATGTATTGCGTATCCAGCGGAGCAGGCAGTCCGCAAACCCGGGCAATCCAGGCGCCAATTACACCATCGCTCAGGCAGCCTTTGCCATACTGGTATTCGGGTCCTTCCTTTTTTAGCAACTGGATGGATTCATCAGAGGAATAGCCTCCAAAATAGGATTTTTTAGAGGCTTCCACGGGGTCGCCGGCATTAAGCCCCGTCCATTGTATTTTCTGACAAAAGTATTGGCCATTGAATAATTCATGTTCCATGAATGCACGCCCCTTTTCGTACAAGTCTTTATAGGGAGTGACATCTTCCTTTAAGTATTCCCCGATTTTGATCATGGATCCCAGGGCGCCCAGATAGAAGCTGGTACACATGGGGTCCGGCCCCCAGAATTCAATATCGTAGGTGTTATGATGCGGTTCCTCCAGGACGCCATGTCGCCGGGGATCCCAGGTCCGTATGCAATAATCCAGGCTGCTTTTTACTTTTGGATAGATCCCACGCAACCAGACGCTGTCCCCGCTGATCCTCCATTCCCTGTGGATCTTCATTATACCCCCCAACTGCCCATCGGCGGCAGCGTAGAATGTATGCGCCAATGGCCTGATCGGCAATGCTGCACGGAAAGTCTGATGCCCATTTGTATCCTGACCTTCCCCAAACTCAGTGTCCCGCATGCCTCTTTCCAGGCGGGGGAAAAGGTGGCACAGCGCCTGTGCATAATTCCAGACATGCGTGCAGGATCCCTCGCAGCTGCCCTGGTCGTCATCGGAGCCCTCCCATCCCCAGAACCTGCCATCGAACTGACGTAGCACGGTGGGAGATTTTAATATACAAAGGTTGGCGGCAATTGCCTCTTTGGCTTCCGGGGGTAACGTGCTCTTATAAAAAGCATGGGAGAAAAGCAACGTCTTGTTGCGCAATTCCTCATAGTGGTCTCGCCAATAAGTAATTACCTCTCCAATATCCTTAAATTTGCTACTGTACCAGGGCTTATAATAAATAGAGGGAAGGGTTGTAGAAGCATCACGCACGGTGCTATCCGAAGATTGGGTCATGGGTCGGCCAAGGCGCAGACGGCTGTCAGGCACATACCAGGCCATGAGAATATGTACGGTCTTGGTTTGACCAGGGTTCAACTTGAATGGGATAAACAGGGAGGCTCCCGGGGCTCCTTTTTCCACCGGGCTTACGGGCTTTACCCGTCCTTCTTCAATATGGTTCCAGGCCATGGAAAGGGGATCCCACCATCCACCTCTAAACCAGCAGTAGTCCACGACGGCATCCTTTTCGGCCGCCCCCGTAAAAATGGCATAATTTCCCTTTAAAAAGGGGGCGCGGGCTGTTCCCTCCTGAGATAAGATAAACCCCTGCTGCACGGAGTCTATATGGTTGGGGGCCACGACGCTATCGTACATGCCCGGGCGTTGATAGACAGACATGAAACTCCGGGCATTATAAGAGAAGACATAGTCTTGCGGCTTATCTCCTGTGTTCCTGAAATGATATTCGACGCCTCCGACCGGCAGGCTGGAATTTTCTTCATCTGCGGGAATAAAGGGGCTCCATCCCGTGATCCTTACCTCCAAGGGAAATGCTTTATCCCGAAGCCCGACTTCTCCAAAAGGGAAATGCGCCTCAAATTCAGCCTCGCGGAACCTGGCCAGGCCATACGTAGCACCTTCTCCGCCCTTTCCTGCCCCCCGCTGCCCAAACTTTTTCCAGCCGGGCACAGGTCCTTCCAGCACCCTGGCAGTACCAGGCCGGCCCTTCAACATTATGGCGGCAAATAAAGTCGGCTCGTTGTAGATATCGGGACTATGCCGTACGGACATATGAGAAAGGGCCCCGGTCCCCTCCAGGCAAAACATGCCCGCCCCCATACCCCCGATGGGAAAGGCTATCTGGCCCATGTTGGCCCCTTTGTAGGACCCATCGTACGAATGCTGGGCGTAGATGATAGCCGGACCCAGGACAAGAAACAAATATAAACAGCAGCAAGTTTTCAAAACTGACATATACACAGGGATTGTAAATTATGAAACACTCCGGCAGGCTCAAACTACTAGTGGACATCCATTTATTGCACATTTTTCCGTTGATGCTTGAATCTCCAGCTCGCGGAGATCATCCAATACCTGCCAATGGTATTAAACGTACTTTCTATGACCTGGTTGGTTGAAATGATACGGGATGATCCAATGTTCCTGTTCAGGAGATCATTGATCTGCCATTTAATCACCAGGTGATTCTTAAAGAAGTCTTTATTTATAAAAGCATTCCATACCAGGATACTGGTATGTTTATCCAGACTGCCCAATCTTTGTCTCCAGAAATAATTAGCATTCGCACCGACTTCCCATCCCGGCAAGGGATATATCGATAGCTGAGTGTTATGGCTTTGTGTCCAATAATGGGTTGTGCCCGATGGATTGATCGAGCTGCGCAAATAGGCATAATTCAACGTGAAGCTCAATATAAATTTATATTTATCTGCCACAAATTTATCCAGGTTGACCCCTCCGCCGGCAAAATAATTGTCATTCTTATTCAGGTATTGGTTGACATAATTTTGGTTTCGGCTATAATAAAAATCATTGGAAACACCCACGTTCAGGTCGATGCTTTTGATCTTTTGACTAAACCCAGCATAATAATTTAAATTTTGAGATTCCCCCACATTCACCGCTTGGCTGATCTGCCGTCCAAGGCTATCCGTCATTGTCCTGTTGCTTATTACGTTGGTGGTAAGCCGATAGGTAAGGTTCAAATATTTTATGAAAGATTTTACATTGTTATAGGCAATCGTGAAATTATGGGAAAATCCTGTGTGCAGGCTGGAGTTGCCCAATGTTATGTGCAAGGGATCATTATTATTTTGGATAGGTTGCAACTGCTGCGGAGAAGGCTGCTCCGTGTTCACGCCGTACGAAAACTTGAAATTACTATAGCTATCAAAATTGCAACCAATATTCATATGTGGGCCGATGGTAAAATATTGGTAATTTAAACCCGGCTTATTCAGTAAGTCAAGCTGTCTATTGGAATAATATCCTACATTTCCTCCAATAGCATAATCAAGCTTTTTATACTGCCTTTGCACATTGATCGCTACATGCTGCGTAATAACATTACTCTGATAATGATTACTCAGGCTGTCGATATGATCCTCGTATTTACCATCCCCTTTGTTATATGTTGCAAAAAGGGATCGGGATCTGTCATATGTAACGCCATAGCTAAGACCCAATATAAAATTTTTCCAAAAAGGTTCTGTATAACTGATATTACCCGTCATTGAGAACCCATTACCGCTGATTTCCTTCCGCTGATCCACCGTGTCAGCTCCTGGCAACGCACCATTATTATGATAATAATTGTTCAAAGCATATAGAAACCCATTGGCGTTGTTGTCGTAGGCTGACATTCTGGCTATTAGCGCAAAGATCCGGCCCTTTTCTTTACGTCCTTGCCTACGCCACATGACTCCACCCGAGATAGAACGGTTTTTTACTTCTGATCGTATCGTCCGTAGACTGCTATTTACCAATGCATCGTTGAAACTGCTGCTGCTGCTGGAAATGAGCTTATTTTGTCCCGCAGCATCACCGCCGCCAAGGGAAAAATGAAAGGCTGAAACACTGTCCGGGGCATAGTCACAATCGCCGGCGAGCGCGTGTTGACGGGATCTATTTATGGAGCTCATTTTCTGATAATTGATGTATACAGAGTCCGTAAGTACCTGTCGAGTAATAGTGGCGGCATAAGGTTGGGCCACGACCTCCCCATATGCATAATTGCCGGCAGCATGATCGCCGGCAGCATTCCACCGGTCAGAATAATGGATCCCGAGACCCGTTGTCTGAGGAATCCCCCCCCCTGCCGAAGCTCCTAAAGGGTCACCTACGTCATTACCTATATTAAGATCTGATCCCATATCCCCCACGCTGCCACTAAAGCCGGAGATGCCTGTATTGACTTTCATACTCAGTGCGGTCAGCTGCCTTCGATCTTTAAAAGACCCTATCAGCCCATTGATATTATGATATCCCTGAGCGCCGTCTCCCACTTCTGCTTTGAGGAAATAACCTCGTTTTTCTTCCTCCTTCAAGGTCAGATTGAGCGTTTTGCTCCGCCGTCCATCATCGATGCCTGTGAATTCCGACTGCCTGCTCTTTTTGTCGAGCACCTGCACCTTAGCGATCAGTTCGGCATTAAAGTTTCGGGTGATAATAGCAGGATCCTTGCTAAAGATGTCTTCGCCATCGACCAACAATCTATCAATTTTTTTTCCATTGACCGTGATCACTCCATTCTGATCCACCTGTACTCCGGGAAGCCGGGTCAGCAATTCTTCTACCGTAGCGTTGGCCCGCATCTTCAAGTGAGCAGTATTAAACTCGATCGTGTCCCCATGCAGGCGCGTGGGGATTTCTCTAGGTGTCACCGTCACAGCAGCTAGTTCCTGTGCCTTGGGTAACAAGGCAATGATGCCCAGATCAATTGTCGAATGATTTGGAACCTCTACCTTAAGGGCAGCCGGAGCATATAGCGGATGGGTTATCAACAGTTGGTATTTTCCGGCATCGATGCCTTTCAAGCTAAAACGTCCATCCTTATGGCTGCGGGTAAATTGTATCATGCTGGAATCATTCCGCAGTAATGCAATTATAGCCGACACGCAATTTCTCCTCAGGATCGTATCCTGAAGACGACCTGTAAGGATAGATTGTGCGCTACACGTATAGTGGACTACTCCAATTAGTGTCACCAATATCATGGTCGTTAGTTTCATGAAAGCATGGCCTCCGTTAAAGAGGAAAGGTATTTCTTTACACTGTAGTATTATTACAGTATAGCTATTCATAAAATACTTCGATGGGGATCATCAATTCCATGTTAAGGATCATCTTCTGAAAGCATCTTTGTATCGCCAATCCCCTCCCTATGTCGTCCGGTGAACGCTCAGATGAAGTAGCAATCTCCCATCATATCTTAAACAAACGAGATTATGGAACAAATAAAAATGTTCCGTTTGAGCATCACAGACCTTCGATGTATAGACCTCGCATTGGAGTACATCGGTAAACATTACATGGAAAAAATATCAGCAGACCAGCTGTCCCTGGAAGTGGGGCTTAGTAAAGATAAGCTGCAGGCAGGGTTGCAATATAGGAAAGGCCATACTTTACATAAGTACTTGCAATTAGTGCGCATGGAAAAAGCAAAGGATCTACTGGCCAATACCAATCGTCCCTTGAAATTCATAGCCGATGCGGCGGGTTTCATCAATGAAAGTCATTTCTGTAAAGTATTCAAAAAGATAAACTATGTCAGTCCTATACAATATCGTTTGCAACAGGTGGGATAAATGGAACATAAATCGCCTTGAATAGAACATTCGAAAGATATAATTTGCTCAAAGATCCTTAAAAGTATTGTTCTCAACATTTGTGTATAGGCTAAGGCGTTCTGATCAATAGCAATCCCATATAAGCGATCGGTGAGCTGGGGGCAGCCTTCCGAGACTGCTCCCAGGCCGATCGTTAAAGAAACTTACAACCTTATCTGCATGAAAAAAGCCATCATCATCGGTGCGGGTCCTGCGGGATTGACTGCGGCATACGAGCTCCTAAAAAGAACAGATATCCAACCCATCATACTGGAGAAGAGCGAGTACATCGGAGGAATATCTCGGACCATCGATTACAAGGGAAACAGGATGGACATGGGCCCTCACCGTTTTTTTTCAAAATCAGACCGGGTGATGCAATGGTGGTTGAACATCATGCCATTGCAGGAAGGATTGAAGAAGGATACTACGATTCAATATCAAAATAAGTCCCGGTCTATCATTTCAGATACAAGCTCTTCTCCCCCCAAAGACCCTGACAAACGCATGCTGATCATTCAAAGATTGACCCGTATTTATTTCCTGCGAAAATTTTTCACTTATCCCATACAACTGTCTATCGATACATTAAAAACATTGGGTTTAGTACGGACGATCAAAATATTAATTTCCTTTTTAAAGGCCAAGCTCTTCCCCCGACCTTCCAAAACATTGGAGGATTTTATTATCAACCAATTCGGGAAAGAGCTCTATCTATTATTCTTTAAGGACTATACTGAAAAGGTATGGGGTGTGCCATGCCATGAAATTTCGGCAGAATGGGGCGCCCAGCGCATCAAGGGTGTATCACTTGCCAAAGCCATCACTCAGGCCGTAAAGAGCTTACGAAAAGGCAAGCTTAAGGATCTCAGTCAAAAGTCGACGGAAACCAGTCTCATCGAGCAATTCTTGTATCCCAAGTATGGCCCGGGATCACTATGGGAAGAGGTGGCCCGACAGGTAAAGGAAATGGGAGGGAAGATCTATATGCATCAACAGGTGCAAGATATCTACACCGTAGATGATGAAGTCTGCTCCATACATACATTGGATACTATCACCGGGGAGATGCGGCTCTTTGAGGGGGACTATTTCTTTTCATCCATGCCTGTCCAGGAATTGATTGCAGGAATGGGTGATAAAGTGCCGGCCAATGTTCAGGAAGTGGCTGCTGGCCTCCAGTACCGTGATTTTATCAATGTGGGTATCCTTTTAAAGGGATTTTCGACTCCTAAAGATGGTACCTATGAGAAATTGGAATTGAAGGACAACTGGATCTATATCCAGGAGAGGGATGTAAAAGTGGGACGGCTTATGATCTATAACAATTGGGGTGGGGGCATGATCAAAGACCCGGACACCGTGTGGCTCGGCATGGAATACTTCTGTAACAAATCCGACGATTTTTGGAGTCTGGATGATACGACCATACAAGGACGGGCGATCCAGGAACTGGAAAAGATGGCGTTGGCCCGTCCCGAGGATGTGTTGGATATTACTGTTCAACGAATGGAAAAGACCTATCCAGCCTATTTTGGTACTTATGCCCGATTTGCCGAAATAAAAGATTTTGTTGACAAGTACAATAACCTCTTCCTCATAGGCAGGAATGGAATGCATAAGTATAACAATGCCGACCATTCCATGCTGACGGCCATGGTAGCAGTGGATAATATTTTTGCCGGCGTGTTGTCCAAAGAAAATATCTGGTCCATCAACACTGAGCAGGAATACCATGAGGAAAAGCAGGCTGAAGATCCCACTCCCATTGCCTCCAGGCAAAGAAATCCTCTTCCCTCCCTTATCGAATACATTTGGGGGAAGCCGTGGGGCCGCACCTATTGTTTAACTGCCTTAGTGGTTTTTATCATCCAATTTATCCTTTTTAAGCTTAAATATCCCTTTGCAAACTATATGCCTGACTCCTATTATTACCTGGAGGCTGCCTACAACAATGCGGATGTAAACATCTGGCCCGTGGCTTATTCGAAGTTCTTACGACTGATCAGTGTTTTTATCCATTCCGACAAATTCTTAATTGGATTCCAGTACTTCTTTCTGCAAGCTTCAACCTTTGTATTTCTAAAAACGGCGGTATATTTCTTACAACCAGGCAAGGCCGTCCGCAATACGCTGTTTGTCTTTTTCCTTTTTAGCCCCATACCCTTGTTCATCAGCAATTATATTTCCGCGGACGCCCTTTTCACAGGATGCAGCTTATTATGGGCATCTACATTGATTTGGATATTGTATGCTCCTCAGCGCTGGCAATGGTTTATACATGCGGTCTTGCTCCTGGCCTGTTTTACCCTGCGATATAATGCGATTTATTATCCTTTTATTTCGGTCCTAGTTTTTATCCTTTCACGGCAATCCTGGAAAAGAAAACTGGCCGGCGTGGGGTTGGGCTTGCTACTCGTATGCTTTTCTTTTGTGTATACTTCTCAAAAAATGCTGCAAGTCACAGGCACACAGCAATTTTCTGGTTTCGGAGGATGGCAGCTGGCCAATAATGCCCTTTATATGTACGAGCATATTCCTGCTGCTGAGCGAAAGCCTGTCCCTACACGTTTCGCCAAGTTGGAGAAAATGGTGCAACAACACATGGACACTTTACAAAAAGTCAAGCTTACCAAGGAAGATTCAATCAACAGTTATTTTTATCTCTGGAGCGGAAGGGCTCCCTTGGTTCAGTATATGACCAGCGAATGGAAAAAAGACAGCACTACTCCCTACTTCAAACGGTGGGCCTCCGAAGCCCCCTTATACCTGGATTATGCAACCTTTCTTATCCGGGAGTATCCCTGGGCCTATTTAAAGGTTTTTGTTTTGCCCAACGTCGTCAAATTTGCCGCACCGCCCGCAGAATTTATGGGGATCTATAATATGGGGGGAGATAGTGTAGGGCAATTAGCAAAGGACTGGTTTCAATATAAAAGTCAAAAGGTAAAGGATCATAAAGCAAAGAATGATCAAACTGCTTTCACCGGCTGGTATTCCATATTTTCCGCCCTGGTGAATGTGCTTTTTATCATCACAATGTTGGGGGTGCTATTTGTAGGAAGATGGAAGGATCTCCCTATTGGATTCTCCAAAGTGATTAAGTTTTTATGTTTTATATGGTTGCCCAACCTGGGTTTTAGTACTTTATCGTCCCCTATTGTCCTACGTTATCAATTATTTCCTGTATTAGTATGCTTCAGTCTAACTATCATCCTATTTGAATCTTTTTATAAACGTCTTTTGGAAAAAGAAAAAATACTTAAAACCGCCAAAGTATAAACCATTCATATGAAAAGAAAGATATTTATCGATGTCGTTTCCTATGCATTTGTTCTCTTATTTGTTTATACAGGGGTGAACAAATTGATTGATAATCATATATTTCAGATTGCGTTAGGTAAGTCTGATCTGTTTGCAAGCTTCGCAGCACCGCTCAGCTTTATCGTTCCTACTATAGAATTACTCTTGGCTGCTCTCTTGCTAATACGACGAACCAGGAGTAAGGGCTTGCTTGGTTCATTTATCCTCATGGCTCTTTTTACCATCTACGTGGGCATAATGGTGTATTTCCGTACAGATCGCCCCTGCACCTGTGGTGGCATAATGGGCTTACTGAATTGGCACCAACATTTTTATTTTAATAGCATTTTCACCATACTGGCTATTGCAGCCTATCGCTTGGACAGGCAAAACCATCTTTCATCGAACACGCAATCCAAATCACCCACATACGCTTAGACGATATGAAAATTCTTCTAATTTTGTTATCAGTGCTGGTTTTATTAACAAGCTGCAAGCCCACCAGGTCGGACGTGCCCTCCTTTAACCTATTGTTCGTGGATAGTACAACGACCTATAATACGAATAATATTCCTGATGGAAGGCCCATCGTACTTCTGTATTTTAGCGTCGACTGCGATCATTGCCAGCGAGAGACGGAAGGCATCCTCAAACAAATGGATTTTTTTAAACAAACACAGCTATGTTTTGTTACCACTGACCCCTTCGACCGTATGCAGGTGTTTAATCATCATTACAAATTAAATAGCTATCCCAATATCATACTTGGCAGGGATGTCAACTTCACTTTCGCAAAATATATTAAATATAAGACGCCGCCATACCTGGTGATCTATGATAAATACAAACAACAAAGAGCGGTGTTTGCAGGGGAAGCCAAGACGGGTAAAATCATTGAACTTATTAAATCTTTATAAAGAAAGACATGGAAAATACAACCGTTCCAATGGTCGACTATTCCACTATCCTTGATACATACGGAGTAACTTATGTACCCTCCGGATATTACTGGATGGTAGGAGATGCGCCCATGTCTCATGGATGGATACTGCATCTTTCTGTCATAAGCATACAAATTGAACAGTTGCTGAAAATGGTGGTTCCAGCACTGCTATTACAAAAAGCAACCTTTTACGTTATTCGGGATTGGAACGCTTCTACGGCAACGTTGGATGGCTCATTAGGATATTCACAACTGGGCAAGATAGTAAGTATTTATCCTGAGACGGATGAACAATGTACGGTCCTTGCCGTAAAATTGATCGAACTCACCAAACCTTTTCGCGGTCCCCATATACCGTCAGCTTTTCATTTAGGGGGGCTTGTATATGCCTGCCACCGCACCTCCAACACTGTGCCGTATGTACTTCATTCAACTATTTCATGGCCCTTTTCCAACATCATCCAGTATGCCGCACCAAGATCAAAAAAACTATTAAATTCCGCCTATTATCCCATTCATACGCTGAAACCGGATGCGAAAGGGCATATTATTAAGGCGCTGCACTTTGAGAAGTTCTGGAAGATCCGATCATGTATCATCAAGCAGGGTCGAAAAGACATGTTCACGGATGAACATGGGCGCAACATTCAAGATCGCCTGCAATGGCAATATGAATTGCACAAAGCCCTGGCCGGTGTTGTGCCCTTGCCGAAAATTTTTGATTATTTCGGGCAGGATGGGGATACTTATTTGGCCATGGAATTTGTAAATGGTATGGCATTAAATGATTGGATTAATAACATATATATAAACAGATGTTGGACAGATCTCAATAATGATGAACAATTTCTTTTGCTAGACCGCCTGACAGAGATTTTGTTAATAATAGAAAAGCTACATCGCAAGGGTTATATTCACAGAGATATTACTCCGGAAAATTTTTTGATAGATCGCAAGCTCCAACTTACGCTGATTGATATGGAACTAGCCTGGTCTTCAGCTTCGGAAAAACCATGGCCACCTTTCCGCTTAGGAACACATGGTTTTATGTCACCGGAGCAATTTAATGTCCAGCGCCCCACCACTAAAGAGGATATTTATGGCCTGGGGGCGCTGATGGTAGTCTTTTTTACAAGCCTGACGCCGGAGAAATTCAGTCACCTAACATACCATCAACTGACAAAAGATCTGTATTTCTTTACCAGGGAACCTGAATTATCCAAACTAATTGCCAGTTGTTTACATCCGGATCCAAATGAGCGTCCACATTTAAAGGTTATCTTAGACACAGCCAATACACTAAAAGAAAATTTGCTGCAAGGGAAGGGCACTGAACCAAATTCGATCTTAAGCAGTATTAAATTAAGCGAGCTAAAAGGATTTATTCAGTGCGCCTTAGATGGCCTTGCAAACCCACGTATATTAACCCCCAAATATCGTTGGGCATCAGACCTTCAAAAACCTGACCTCCATATAGGCAACCTTCAAATGGACCTCTCTGTGGTCGAAGGGTGGTATACAGGTATGGCAGGCCCTTTATATTTGGTAGCAAAGACAAAATTGGCGGGTTTTAATATAAATAGTTGTCAAACTCCCTACGATTGCAGTTGGGATTATATCAACACTCATTATTTTAAAGACCCTGAAAAAACAGGTCCGGGTTTATTCATGGGCAGCGCCGGCATCGCAATGGCGTTCGTGGAGGGAATAAAAAGTGGCCTTCTTCCAAATTCCGATGAAAACAAAAAGAAATTAAAACAATGCTTTTCAAAGATATCAGCAGCATTAGATCTTTCCGAAGGTATTGCAGGTCAAGGCATCGCGCTACTAAATAGCCTGCCATGGCTGGATCCTGACTTTGCCAATGCTTTAATGGATGCATTTATCGTAAAGTTGGTAACAGCCCAACAGCCTGATGGATCCTGGAAGACCTATGAGAACACAAACGGTAGACGGCAGATAGCCATCGATCTCGAAAAAGGTGTCGGAGGTATCACCTGGTTTTTGCTCAACTATTATCAACACTATAATGATAGTCGTGTCAGAGATTCAGTTGACAGATCCCTCGATTGGTTATTAAAGCATTTCCAGCACAAAAACTATCCTACCGAACATATTCCTGGGGTAATGCGCGTATTTATTAAGGCTTCTGAAGTTATACAAGATACTCGGTATAAAAAGACCGTCGATGTTTACCTCAGAAATACTCATCCCCGCCCGAATAATATGAATTTTTCATTGGCATCGGGATTGTCTGGATTGGGAGAACTATATCTCGATGCTTTTAACACATTTAATAACAGAGAGTGGAAACAGCGGGCTGATTGGATTTGCAACTTACTGTTCCATGCATCAAGAAAGGAGCAGGACGGCACAATATACTGGGTGGTTAATTTAAACAATCTCCCAACAGCTGATTTATTTACAGGCAATAGCGGTATTATTCATTTTTTTATTCGGTATTTATCCAGCCCGGATATGGGCCATCCTTTTTTTATTTAAGCTTAATTAAAAAACAATTTTATGACACGTTCAAAAATTTTCCTGGGCTTAACCACTTGTTGTTTGGCCATTGCCGGTGCAGTAGCAGCAAAAGTTACTCATTTTGGTTCGCATACTGGCAAATACTTTACTACTGGAGGAAATTGTGTATCAGGCATCTGCCCATGCGTGAGAGACATAAACGGCGCAACCTGCATGTATGATTATAGCAGCCAATTGACCACTAAAAAAACAGCATTTTATACCAAAGTTAATGACTGCACATTTGTGCTGAAATATTCCAAAGATTAATTCAATTCTAATTCAAATGATGCACCTCTTTTTTACACCAGTAGAAAAACTCTTAAATGCAGTTAAATTTCGATGAATTATATATAAACTAAATTGTCATGACAACCCTCAACAGAAAGGTTATGCCTATTTGCTTTCTATTGAGTCATATCAAAGTAGGTAATTATAAACAATTAAAGTTTTTGTTGCTTTTTGAATTAAAAAGCACCCCAATTTATGACACGTTCTAAAATTTTCCTTGGCTTAACCACTTGTTGTTTGGCCATCGCCGGAGCAGTAGCCGCAAAAGTTACTCATTTTGGTTCTCATTCTTTCAAATATTTTACTACTGGGTCAACCTGTGTAACAGGAACTACCTTCCCATGCGTGAGAGATCTTAACGCATCGAGAACCTGCATATATGATTATAGCAGTCCAACGGTCACTAAAAAAACAGCAGTATATACTATAGTTAATGACTGTCAATTCCTGCTGAAATATTCCAAAGATTAATAAAATGTGTTAACTTACAAAGAGGCCGCCATTAATTATGTATATGGCGGCCTCCTGCGTATAAGCATGCGATTCTGATCATCGATTATGTTCAGGGCGAGGTAGCTTTTCTTTCTTAAAAACAGTAAGCTAAAACAATCAAAAGGACCGTGGATGACGTTGAATCGGTAGGCTTATTAACAATTCAAACAACCAAATTTACGAAACGTTCTAAACTTTTCCTAGGCTTAACCACTTGTTGTTTAGCCATCGCCGGTGCAGTAGCCGCAAAAGTTACTCATTTTGGCATTCAGAGTGGCGCATATTTTACTACTGGAAGTCACTGTGTATTCGGATTCGGAGTCTTCCCATGCTCAAAAGCAGCAGGCATGTTAAAAACCTGTGTATACACATATACACCACATCTCTTGAGTAAAGAAACAGCAGTTTATACCATTTCTGGTTTCTGTACAACTCTGTTGAAGTATTCTAGTGATTAATCCCATGTAGTAACTCATTAGTGTCCAATTAAATTAATACACAGTTCTTTGAAATCCTTGATACGCTTGCATTTCAGGCCGATTTTATTCGGTGACGATTTAAAAAATGACAAAATAATAACTTACTGTAAATCAGTAAATTTATATGAATCATGCTAAATATGTCTTTGCACAAATCAGTTCCTTCCTTCCGAAGCGGATTCTTGACGGTATTGTAGTTCGTTACAAGGGTGACCACTATGTCAGGCATTTACGTGCTGGAATCAATTAATGTGCATGATAAATGGTCAATTGAGTAGCAGAGAAACCCTGCGGGATCTAGTTCTTACTGTAAATGACCATTCTCAAAAGGCATGTCATCTTGGATTCGGAAAAAACGTTTCTAAAACGAACCTTGCAAGAGCGAATGAAAATCGACGTTGGCGTATATACGAGGAGTTTGCCTATCATCTCGGTTGCAAAGGCAAAAAAGCTATGTATGAAAGATGATGCTAACCAGTTTTCATTTTTCAATTCCGTTTATTCTTTCGATTCCATGATAGCCGCGGTCTGCGAGGTAAAAACTATCTGGTTGAAAGGTGATATTATCCAGAATATTTACCTCATGAACTGAAGCCGGAGTTATTTGGATAAATTCAGAAATGGCCGTTTTCAGGTTCAATTGAACATGCACTTTGACGCCACCTTGGTTGCTCTGAATTTTGCCCAACTGAATGCCGACAAGCTCACGTCGATGACGGTGCCATCTATAGCGAACACATTGTTCTTGAGGTCGACTTCAAGGTCATTATCCGTTTGATACAAAGATTTTGCTTCCTTAATTAGAATCACTGCCATCTCCGAGAAAATTCTATGATCACGGCTTTCATTCGCATTTGACAACGTGCTTTTTGCAATTGCTTGACCAATACCCAGGTGATACAGCTAACCCGCGTTTGCTTTTAGACATACGATAGTATCTGAGAGGCTCTCGCGATGTGTGAGCTGACCAAAAGCCATACACAGAAATTGTTTCCAGCAGGAAAACTGTTTGGTTTTTAAGTCTCCTTTGTATCGATTGACGCAAGTCGTGAAGACTTTATGAGACACGAGTTCCATTATTTGGGAGAAGACATATTTACCTTGATTCATGAGTATTGATAATCAAAACTTTAATGCAAAGTAAATTTTCGCAATTTTCAAATCGTTTCCATTTAAAAATCCGCTGAAACCCAATACAGACAATAATTTCAAAGGACTTATTTATTCAACATCGAAACAACACTGACATTCAAAGTATGTTAAACACATCAATATTCAATAAAATGATTAAATTTCTTACATCATCAACTGAAAATATAAGATTATCAGAGACTGATTTATGGAATTACCAGCAGAAATACTATACTGACACTGGCATAAAAGCATGGGATAATAATGCAGTTCCATATTATGCAACTAACAATTCTTATATCGGTTATGCTTATGCATCTATAATATTTGGTTTCCTTAATGATTGCATTGAACGCGAAGTAGATCTAACCTTCGAGACTTTCTATATTATTGAAATTGGGACAGGCAATGGTCAATTTGGTTTTTATACCATTAAACATCTTGTTGAATTAAGGAAAAAAATGGGAATGGAGAAGATTTCTTTTGTATATGTTATGACAGATATAAGTTTAAAAAATATCAAGTTCTGTCAAGAACATCCCGATCTAAAACCATACATAGAGGAGGGGCTTCTAGATTTTTCCCTCTTTAATATTCTATCTGATAATTCATTGTCACTACTAAATTCTGGAAAAACATTAGGAGCTCAAACCAATAATCAAACTTTGCCCAAGCCATTTATTGTATTAACAAATTATGTTTTAGATTCTTTACCGCAAGACCTTTTTAGAATTTCAAATGGAAAGGTACAGGAGGTTACGTTTCCAAAAGAAAAATCTTCTGCTATTTCTTCTTCGATTAAGAATGCTAAAGTTGGGACATATAGCTTATTAGAGCTCGGCTTGAATAAGTGCTTTAGAGACGTTACACTTCCATATTACCAGGATAAGAACATAGGCGAAGTACTTGAATATTATTTTAAAGATGGATCAGATGCATGGATCTTATTTCCAATAGGAGCACTCACGGGAATCAACAATTTAGCCAATCTTTCTGGAAATCAATTATTGTTGTTATGCACCGACAAAGGATATTCCCGCAATTTCAGGATACATCATTCAAAAGAACCAGAGATTTCTCTCCATGGCGCTTTTTCATTTAAAACAAATTTTCATGCCATTGGTCAGTACTTTATACAAAGAAATGGCAAAGCTATTCATCAGGACATTGAGCAAAAAATTCAAACTGAAATATTTTCTCTAGGAATAGCAAAATCAAAAGCATCTACTATCGATTACAATATAACTTCTGAGATAAATACATATAGTCCTTCTATTTACTTAGATTTAATCACCTATTTTACAATTAATAAGCAAAAAAGTTCGCCTGAAATTGTATTATCACTATTTAAGATGAGCAAATGGGATCCACAAGTTTTCAGTGTGTTTTCAGATATGCTCATCAATTGGATAAAAACTGCTCCGAATATTATAATTGAAGATATTATTTTCAATTTAGATAAAGTAAGTAATAATTTCTATTATCTTCCTTTTTGCGATAATATTATGATAAAGTTGGGGGTCTTTTATCAAGAGTTGCAAGACTACTCCAAAGCCATTTCATATTACAAAAAGTCTATTTGTTATTTTGGAAAAGATTCGAAAATTTTGCTAGATATGGGAATATGCAATTATTTCCTAAAAAATCATGAAAACGCAATGGCGTTGTTTAAAGAAGCCTTAAAAATAAATCCAAATTATGTCCGTGCAAAGGGTTGGATTCAACAAATTTTAGATGATATAAAAGCAGAAGAAGTGGCAAGCATCTAAAAGTTCCCTTCTCTAACAGCTATTGTTCGATAAAGCATTTTGTACCGGCTTTCCCAGTTGAAGGAACTGTAATTTTATATTCCTTTCTTCACACCAAAGTTAGGTTCGGTCGCTCACGAATTCCGGTCCATTGTCAACTCTTATGTTAGTGGAAGAAGTAGTGCTCAATACCCTGCAAATGCCCTCAACGAGATACAAAAACTGTATGAGATCGAGCGTATCAGCCGAGAAGCTAACCTCAATTTTGAAGAACTCAAAGTTGTCCGCAACGCTAAAGCTGCACCAATCCTGAAAGGGATGTGGTTATGGATGCAACAGCAATATGTACATGTGCTGCCAAAAAGCGCTATCGGGAAGGCGCTTGCCTACAGTATGGAACGTTGGTCCAAATTATCGTCGTATATTACCGATGGCCGGCTGAACATAGACAACAACCCGGTAGAGAACAGCATCCGGCCGGTCGCCCTGGGAAGAAAAAATTACCTGTTTGCCGGGTCGCACGAAGCAGCCAAAAGAAGCGGTATGTTATATAGCTTATTGGGCACCTGCAAAATGCACGGCATCGAACCGTATGGATGGCTAAAAGTAGTGCTTCAACGCATAGCTGACCACCCCATCAACAAAATACAAGACCTGCTTCCACACCGTTACAAGGTTTAATCTCTCTTAAGATCTTTTTTAAGAAAATCAAGGTGTACTTGGCCGGAGGGATAAGCTAAAGATCGTACTTTTTACATAAACAAGACGCGCCTTATCGGGGGCATACGTATTAACTTACAAAGAAGCTGCCATTATTTGTATATGGCGGCCTCATGGCTTTACGGCCCTCATGATGATTATATGAATTATATGCGTGGCCTTGTTAAAAGGCCCATCCATTATTTTGAAAATAATTATTTCATGGTGTCTTCCCAGGCTCTAACTCATACCCTGTTTCAACACCTTTCAATCTTGCTGGCACCCCTTCGACCATCCATCTTGGTGCAGGGGCATCTTTTAAATAATGATCAAAAAATTGCTTCATTCTCACTGTGTAGTCATAAACATTTTTTTCCTTAATCACGGCGTGCCCTTCGCCATCGTACTGAACTAACCAAACTTTCCTGCCCAGACGCCTAAGGGCTGTAAATAATTCCAATGCACCAGAGAAAGGCACCTGAGGGTCTTCTTTATTATTCATCAACAGTAAAGGAGTAGTCACTTTATCTGCGTTAAATATAGGAGAATTTTTAATATATAAGTCGGGGCGTTGCCAGAGTGTAGCACCAATACGGCTTCTTTCGATCTCAGTAGTAGATTGCCCACTTCCTCCGTAGCCATTGTCCATTATTGCACCATATCTGCTAATTAAATTGGGCCATCCGGCAGCTGCAACAGCAGCTGCAAACAATTTAGAATGAGTTACTATAAATTGGGTTTGAAAGCCTCCAAAGCTATGGCCTTGCAATGCCAAACGCCTGTCATCTACATATGGCCTTCTCATTAAATTGGTAGCCCCTGAGACAATATAGTTGTAGGCACTTTTCCCTGTTTCACCAAGTTTATAATGAATGTCCGGCACGAAAACAAGGTACCCTTGACTCACATAATAAGGGATATTCAAGTCAGCATAACTATACTCAGGATATAAAAAAAAGTGGAATTCATCCGACAACTGTTCATAATAATGTAAGATTACGGGATATTTATTTTTCGGATTAAAATTCTCAGGTTTATATAGTACCCCCACTGCAGGATTACCATTAAATGTTTTCCAGTGAACCAATTCAGCGGTCATCCAATTAAAATTCGACTCGGGGATGACATGGCTGATTTGCACCAATTGCTTTCCATCTTTTGTTATAAAGTAATTGGGAGACATTTCTGCTGACTGCCTCATCACGAGCCAGCACAATGCACTATCAGCTTTCTTCAATTGGATATATAAATATGGCCCGTATATTATCCTATGAAATCCATGTTGCCCGATAATTTTCGCAAAATAACCAGTCTCTTTACTTACTTTATTAAATACTGCAAATATGATCGTGTCCCCAATTCGTAAATTCTCTTTTCTATTAAAAATGCTAAAATTTATTTTGTTTTTTCTTCCATACTGCTCCGTAAGGCAAACTGCAGGGGAATCATTAGCAATATTTACCTCCCAAATATCGCATCCGTCATGCAGCAATACCTTAACCCCGCCATTGACCCATTCAGGTACACCATAAGGAGTATACCGTGAACGGGGAAAATCTCCGTCTGAAGCATCTATAGCAAAACTAACTCCTATATTTTTTGTTAAACATATCTTAATCCCTGTTGCAATCTCATAACTATACCAATGGGAACTCGAATTCATGCCACCTGTGCTTTCAAAATAAAGAACATATCGCCCGTTAGGTGAGAGGAAGTAAAGCACAGATGGGAAATACCATGGAGAACATTCCCTTAATATCGTTCTTTTCCCATCGATCAATGATACTAAACAAACGGCAGGCATAGTGGCAGCATTCCACCACCAATCATCTGTATCGCCCTGTCTAAGCACATCGCTCGATATACCACTACCGCGACGATGGATTACCAAGACATATTCGCCATATATTTCATCGGGATTAGTAACAAGAAAATCTCCTTCTTGCTCCACTCTAATTATTTGCTCAGATGCATTTCCTTTTTTTTCAGCTGGAATTACAGCAGCATACTTCATTATAGAACGCTCGTTAATCTCTTTTAGCTGTTGAGATTGCAAAGGCGTTTCTTTATAATTCCATACATCTACATCGGCGGCATTTTTTATTGTTTCTTTTTTCCTATACGCATCTTTAAAAAGTGTAAGGCAGATCCATTTGCCATTACCGGAAAATTTAAAATCATCGGCTATTTTTAGTCCAGGTTCCAATTCTGTAGAAGTATTATTTATTCTCATGCATGCTTTTTCAGAACCTTGCCTGTAATGCCAGACTTCTCCCCCTATCATATAGATTAGTTGTCTGCCAACTTTATCAAAAACAAAATGAGTAGGGTTTGATTTACTGCAGCTAATGGACCTATCCTGCTCAGCGGCAATGTCATACCAGTGCAATTTTGACAGTGTATCATCACCTTGCGTGTTCGTGTCAACATAAATGAACGAATCTCCCGAAGGGCAGAACATAATATTGGCTGCGGGAAATGCAGATTGCCTCGACACAATTGTCTCCTTATTGGTTTTTAGGTTAACCAGTATTAAATCCCTACCTTTGTCCTTGCTTTTATTCTCCGATTGTATTAAAAGATAGGCCTTGAATTGAATGCTTACATAGCTAATTACTTCTGCGAACTTCTTAGCTACTCCAGTTTGAATGTCATAAACGACAAGTTCTTTTTTATCCCGAATGTAGTATACCAATATACTACTGGCCTTATCGTCGTAAAATTTATATTCATTTACATGCGGCACAATAATCCTGTCTTCAGTTCCGAGCTTTAAAATATTAAGGCTGTCGTCTTTAATAAAGAGGGCATTTTCTCCATTTTTAGAAAAAACGATTTTATGACCATTAGGAACCACTTTCTTCCAGCCATTGTCTATGCCTTGGAGGAATAATGTGTGTTTTATATCCATGCCTTGGTCAACACTGTACGATACAAACTTTCCATTTGAGCTTATAATAGCGTCATAACTCACTCTAGGCCATTTGCCGAATACATTTGAATCAATTAAAGGTTTTTGTGAGTAACAAAACAAATTTAAGAATACTAAACTTATCAAAAATGGAAGTTTTTTTCTCATAAAAGAGTAATTAAAATCAATAATAATGCAAAGGATTCGAAATGAAGAGAAATAAAATTAGGCCAATAACATAAATCCCGATGGGAATATTCTAAATCCCCTCGGGATAACTATTATCAAGCCGATTACCAACGCATCTTAAGTATTAAAGCATCAATAGCCATTATTTTGAGTGAGGTTATGATCAATGAGGATATCATCTTGTGGGATGGGGAATAGTTGCCAATTAGGACTCCAGACACCTCCTTTTAGTGGTGTAACGACACTCATTACGGAGTTAGCATTACCGGTTCGTATAAGATCGTACCACCTGTGGCCCCACTCTGTAAATAGCTCTACTTGCCTTTCATGAAGAATTGCATTTAAGAACTCGGCTTGGGTGGAAGCCGTAGTATTCGGTAATCCAGCCCTTGTGCGAATTGTATCCAAATCAGCCGCGGTACCTCCTAAGTTATTTTGCATAGCTCTGGCTTCGGCCCTTATTAGATATTGCTCGGCGAGTCTCAGAACCATAACATATTCTTGTATGTCACCCGACTGATAAATTTTATATTTATAAGGGAAATAGTAAGTTAAGGATGGAGTCGAACTTGTAGTAAAAGAATCTATCCAACTTGATAATCGTTTGTCTCCAGTTTCGAATGCATTTAATAATTCAGGGCTAATACTAGTCGAATTATTAACGCCTGACTGAGGGCCGCCAATTAGAATAAAATATTCCCCATCAGGTGTATTGATGTCTGAGGGCAAAGGAATGGCTAATTGCCAAATAGCCTCCATACTGTTTTTCAAGAAAACATTGTTTAAATTATTTTCAAGTTGATAGAATTGGCTATTGTCTATTACAGCAGTAGCTTGAATCTCGGCCAAGTCATATTTTTTAGTATATAAATATGCTCTGGCAAGCAGTGCCGTTGCAGCCCATTTAGTAGGTCTTACTTTATCCATTGGGTTGGTGATACTTGTGTCATTCACAGACACATAATTACTATTCAATAGGCTCTGTGCTTCCTTCAAATCGTTAATAATTTGCCCATATACTTGTTCCTGGGATGTCCGTGGAAGCTTGGCATTAATGGAGTAATCAGTACTTGTAGTTAATGGTATCGCTCCAAATTGGTTAGTTAAATAGAAAAACCAGAAGGCTCTCAGAAACTTTGCCTCTCCCATTAATTGTTTTACGACGTTGGGGGCAAGATTACTATTATTAGAAAGCCCCTCCAACACGGCATTTATCTGATAAATATAATTGTATATATTACTCCACCTACTAATATTTTGATTGGCAGTCATACTATTCGTGTAAAATTGAAGCTGGGATATAGCAGTAGAATAATTTGTCAATTCATCACTCAATAGCCCACAATTCTGTGACATATAGAATGATTCCTGTATCATTTGTGAATAGATAGCTGTTTGGGCGGCTGTAGCGGTGCTGTTATTCGCGAAAACGCTTGTCGTGACTAATTGCGTATCCGGTGCCGGTATTTGAACAAATTTCCGACAGGCTTGCAAAAATATTGCAAACAATATTAACACAAATACATTCCGCCAGGGTTTATATAAGTACTTCATATAGAGTTTAGTTAAAATGAATAATTACAGGTTAATCTGTAAGCCGGCTGTCATCATTCGTACGGGAGGTAAATTGAGTCCACCAGTTTCAGGATCTAACCCATAATATTTAGTAATAGTAAATAAATTCTGGCAAAGTAAATAAATCCGCACATTTTGCAAGTGCATGTGATTCTTCCATTGATTCGGCAACTGATAGGATAGCGATATATTCTTTATGCGAATGAACGATGCATCTGTAATGACGCCATCACTAAGTCTATAGTAAGAATATACGCGGCTTGTAGAACCTGAAAATTGTGAATATTTTTGAACACTAGCTTTATCTCCAGGTTTTTTCCACCTGGCTAGCACATGGGATGGCATATTACTTAGGTCTCCAGGCATGGGTAAATAGGCTTGATAGTTATACCCCAATTGTTTAACAAATTGGACTAAAATATCTAACTGAAATTCTTTATAGCTAAGGCTACTTTGTACTCCTCCAAAATATTGTTGTGTGATGGGCTTTGATAATATTTCATCATTGAACGTTAAATTTCCATCACCACTTTTATTATAAAATGAGTACAATCCAGTTTGAGGATCTACCCCTGTATAATGGTAAACAAACTTACTAAAGATGGATTTTCCGACAATATAACTATTGGCATACGTGCTACTAGCAATTCCAGGAAATGAAATGAGTTTATTATGAGGGAAACTTATATTGAAAGAAGTCTTCCAGTATATATTCTTTTTCTGAACATTTATTGTGGACAATGTAAATTCTTGCCCCTCGTTTTGAATATTTGCGGGTAGATTATATTGTACGGAGGTAAAGCCTGCAATATAAGGCAAAGAATAACTTACCAATTGGTTACCAGTCCGGTTACGATAATAGCTGACTGACAGTATGATCCTATCCTGCTTAAATCCCAGTTCCAATCCTCCTTCCAGTTTTTTAACAACCTCCCATTGAAAATAGGGGTTCGTGATTCGAGTTGGTGTAAGACCAGACAGCCCTTGGTAGGAATTTCCGTAAGGGTTGTATGTGCTGAGATACTGATAGTCGGCTATGGCGTCGTTACCCGTAGTACCATAGCTAATCCTTAATTTTCCAAAGCTCAGTGCGTTTATAGCTTTCTTAATAAACGGCTCAGCAGAAAATATCCAACCGGTGCCGATAGCCCAAAAATTCCCAAATTGTCTACCTGGTCCAAAACGACTACTTCCATCCCGACGGGCGGTGATATTAAATAAATACTTATCAAGCCAATTATATCCCGCCCTTGCATAAAAACTATTGTATCGGTATAAGCTAATATCATTATTGATGAGCCTAAAATTAGATGCAGCCTTTGGATTAGGTATTAAGACGTCCGCAGCAAATCCGGATGCTTTTTCTGCAATACCATTTTGTGTATTTTGTTGGAAAGTAGCCCCCAACAAAACATCTAATGAAGCTTTGCTTATTTTTGCGCTATAATTAACCTGCGGCTCGATTATCCAAGTTTTTCTATCAGTAGTAGCGATGGAATTGACCCTTCTACCGGGGTTATTATCATTGGGGGGGCTAAAAGAAACCGACGGCTGTTGAATAGATTGATTCATTTGGGAATGTGAGTATCCGAAGGAGCTTTTGAGTTGAAGGCCTTTTAAAATTGTATAATTTAAAACCAGATTAGCAATCAAATTATCGGTGACTGCCTTAGCCTTTTTTAATGTATTGGCAAAAGGGTTGTCCCATGTGGCTGTCCCGTTGTATTTTTCCCAATTTAAGCTTCCATTCTCATTGTACAATGGTGGCGCATCCGGAGGTAATACAATAGTGCTGGTCAAGTCTACAGAAGGTAGGTTATTAATATTATTGACATAGTCTATCGACAATGATTCCTGCAGTCTTTGGTCCTGAGAAGAATTTCTCACATTAACATGCATAGATGCTTTTCGATCGGTATAATTTCCTGGAAACAATACTCCCTGGGTACTATACCCTCCTCCAATGAGGAACTGGTAATTACTGGTTCCTCCAGAAAGGCTGGCTTGGGCATTGGTGAAAGGGGAAGAGTGGTTAATAATCAATTGTTGCCAATCTGTATATCTTGTAGTATCCCAAATCAACAAATCTGAGAATCCGTCCTTAAAATTTGGATCATTGTAGTAAACACCTAGTCCATCATTTCCTATGGCTTCATGCCGCATTTGAAGATACTGATTTAAATTAAGCAACTTCATCTTTCGTGTGACCTTTCCAGCCCCGGTATATACATTCAGATCAAACTTTGTATTGCCAATCTTGCCTTTTCTGGTAGTGATGATAATTACACCGTTTGCCCCCCTAGAGCCATAAATAGCCGTAGCGTCGGCATCTTTCAATATCTGAATACTCTCGACATCTCCTGTATTCAGTGAATTAAAAGGGCTCATTCCTTGTCCGGCTCCATTGCCTGGGGCGCCTAAGGCCCCTCCTCCAATCCCACCACTCGTTAGTGAAGAAGAATTAAAAGGGACGCCATCGACGATATATAAGGGGTCATTGAGATTTAAAGGAGATCCATCGGTTGGTAGAAAATTTTGCCCTCTCAATTGAATCGCGGCATAAGCCCCTGGCATTCCAGATGTTTGGGAAATATAGAGTCCAGGCACACGGCCTTCTAGTGCTAAAATAGGATCAGTTACAGGCTGTTTTTGAATGTCTTCTCCCTTTACAGTTGTAACATTGCCGGTATTTAGCCTGTTAGTAGTATTGTAATACCCTTTGATAACCATGGCATCAAGGTCGTTGGTAGCCACGGCCAGCCTGACTTGAATAAACTTATCACCTTTAACAGGCACTCTTTTTGGCGAATAACCAATGTAGCTTACAAGTATATCCGTATTCACGGGTACTGCCTTTAGTGAAAATTCTCCTTTGGCGTCTGCCAGCACTCCTTTACCTGTAGAAACAATGGTAATCGAAGCTCCCCCCAATGGCTGGCCCGACTCTGCAAGAACAACTCCTTCAACACTCGTAACACTTTCTGAATTTTTTGTCAAAGTTATTGGTTCTTGACTGATCCTCCTCACCGTATTGATCACAACCACCTTATCAATAATTTGAAATGTATAGGGCAAACCTTTAAAGATATCTTTTAAGGCCTCATCAATACTGACATGATCGACTTTAATACTGATCAAATTTTCATTTTTATTCATATCTTTTGCGTAAACAAAATAATACCCCGTCTGTTTTTCAATCTCCTTGCAGACTTTTTCTAAAGGCATATTTTTTACAGCTAACGTTACAGTCTGACCGCTGCTTCTAGCTGTGACCTGAAACATGAAACCTATTAGGAAAATTGTTGTCAATCTCATAATTAGCGAGACCTTTTGCCATCTTTCTTGCAATATTGGCCTATAAAATAAATATCTCATAAGTTAGTTTTGGGGATGTTCTGGTTTATGTTTTATCTGTAATTGGAAAATGCTAGTCCAATAGGAAAATGTATTCAATAATTTTCGGACAAGATTTAAATAGAATTAAGATTGTTGACTGCAAGCAATAGGCAGATTGTAGGAGAGGCTTAACGGCTATAAATTAGAAACAGGCTTGTCCGGAATTAGTACTAATGGTGGGAAAGAATAATTTAAGGAAAAATCGGAAAATAGCATTCCTTCGAATTTCCGCCTAAGATCCATTTAGGTAAGTTAAACGTTTAAATTACAACAATTTACTATACTATCGAAAAAATCACTCCTGATTGGATGAATTCTCCTTTATTCGGGATTATCCCAAAAAGATAAATTTAAGTATGGTTACTTTCACCACTGCGCAGCCTGTTGCTCCGGCAGCGTATTCATTTCCGGGCTATGTTTTACGGCAGCAGAAACGATATTTATTTATCGCTCTGCCCGCAATTTTATTGCAGTTTGTTGTCTTAAAACTACTTTATCCCTATCCGGATTTTATTTCGGACTCGTATAGTTACATCAGCACTGCAGAATTACAGATGAGTGTTAATCTATGGCCCGTGGGCTACTCCTGGTTCATCTCAGCCTTACACATGCTTACCAGTTCCGATATAGCTCTATTAGCATGCCAGTACTTCTTTCTTGAAGCCTCATTACTGCTGTTTTTCTACACATTTCTTTATTTCTACCGTCCCGCCCGTAACACTTCAAACATTCTCTTCATATTTCTATTTTGTAATCCCCTCTTTTTGTGGCTCAGCAACGCAGTGCTGAGCGACGCATTGTTCAATTCGCTCAGCATTATCTGGTGGGTTCAGTTCTTATGGATGCTCAATCGCCCGAAACTTTATCAGGTCTTCATATTGGCTGTGGTCTTGGGCATCGCTTTCACCATCCGATATACCGCCATGTATTACCCTTTGGTGGCAGCCGTAGCATTTACATTATCCTCACATCAGCTGCGGTGGAAGATCATAGGATCGCTGATGGGAGTCGTCATAATAATACCCTTTGTGCTCTTTACCAAACAAAAGACAAAAGAGGTCACAGGAACTCCCGAATTCTCTGTATTCGGGAGCTGGCAACTAGCCAATAATGCCTTGTATATGTACGATCATATCGAAGTGGACAGCACAAAGATTCCACCGGAAAGCAGAGAATTAGATAGGTTAGTAAGAAGTTATTTCAAAGCCGTCCCTCCACAATATCGGGAGCTGGATCCTTTTCCTGGGACTTTTTTCATCAAGACACCCGATGCGCCTTTGAAAGTTTACATGATGTCCCGATACAATTTGGTTTCCCCCGAGCAACAATTTAAGGTATGGGGCATGGTTTCGCCCATCTATAATTCCTATGGCACATGGTTAATAAGGCATTACCCTTTGGCTTTTGCACGCTATTATCTATGGTTGAATACGAAAAACTACTTCCTACCTCATTTGGAAAAATATGGGAACTACAACTCCGGTTCGGACGGTATAGGTAATGCAGCACAATACTGGTTCCACTACGAAACAAATATTGTACGCTCAGCATCAAAAAAATTGCCGGGCATTATTTTCTTCGCATACCCGCCAGTGTTTATGATTCTTAATTTTTATTTCTACGGAGCCGTCATTTGGCTCCTTATCACAGGAAGATGGCGAAACCTGCACCCACTATTCGTAAAGACGCTCTTATTGCTGGTTAGCTACCTCGTAGTAAACTTCGCTTTCAGTATCTTCGCCACGCCGGTGGTACTGCGTTACCAGGTATTGCCTTTTATCCTCCTCTTTAGCTATTCGCTTTTATTGCTGGAATTTACGGATAACTCCAGAAAGAAGCACATCAGCCTTATGGGGCAACAATAACCTTATTTCCATCTATTTGAAAATGCGCCCATCCGGTGGATTCCAGTATTTTCAATAAAGTGGAAAGGTTCACTTGCCTGGGGATCTTTCCGATGAATTGCTGATCCACTTTTCCGGCATAGCTTACATCCACATCATACCATCTGGCCACTTGCCGCATGATCGATTGAATAGATGCATCCTGGAATTGGAAGAGTCCTTTCGTCCAGGCAATGGTCTCTTCAGTGTTAAGCGTAGAGATAAGATTTAATGCGTAAGATTTTTTATCAAGGAAGGCTTGCTGATTGGGTTGCAGAACAATTTGATCATTGCCTGATTTGACTTTCACCGCACCGCTGATCAAGGTGACTTTCTGACGGTCTTCATCACCATAAGCCATTAGGTCGAATGCTGTACCGAGGACTTCGATCTCCAAGGATTCATGCCCGGCAATTTCAGTGGCTACTCCCCGGGAAACCACCACTTTAAAGGGCATGGCCGCGTTCTTCGCAATTTCAAAATACCCTTCGCCATTGAGCTCCACCTTTCTTTCTTTGCCAGCGAAGGCCGTTGGGAACCGCAGGCTGGACGCTGCATTGAGCCATGCTTTACTGCCATCAGGCAATGTCACCTGATATTGCCCGCCACGAGGGGTAGTGATCGTGTTGTACCTAACGGCTTCAGGGATAGCTCTCGTATTTTCTTTTTTCTCTATATGGTATCCCAAGTGCCCATTCTCCAATTTCATCACCTGGGTCACCCCTTCGCGGGCTAAATTTCCGTTGGAAGCATTATCCAGTACGATCTTACTCCCGTCCGCTAATTCGAGTACAGCCTTGTCTCCACCCGGTGAAACATCGTTATGAAAACGTTGCTCCACGGGCAGTTGAGCAACACTCGTCTTTGCTTTGTTTCTATTGAAGAAGATGGCGCCTCCGGCAATCAGTAGGAACACTGCGGCTGCCATCCAATAGTACTTCCACTTACTCCGTGGCTCCGTAAATTCAATTAGTGGCGTAGTTGGCTGAATCTCCAGTTGAATTTTTTTTTGGATGTCGGCCAGGGCCGCTGCTTCGTCAAAATCATACAATTCAGAAAGGGCAGCATGTACCTGGTCCCAATCGGAACAATCCTCAAAGAACTGCCTGCTGGCAGGATCCTGTTGATTCAGCCAATTGTCGAGCTCAATTTGCTCATGTAAGGTTAGTTCATTCGTAAGACGCCGGAAGAGTAGTCCCCCGATGTCCTGCATCGTCTCTAATAACTGTTGATCGCTGATTGACATAAATAGACATTAAGTATTCAGGAATAGCAATGCAACAGTTAGTTTGGTTAAAGAATGAAAGGGAAGGTTTAATGGGTAATGGGAGGCTGTTTAGGGCCAAAGAGTTTGTAGTTTAGAAACACAGACCTGATGAAGAAGTACTAGAGCAGGATGAACTTAATTAGGTTAAACGTTTAACAATGAATTCAAAACCAATGAAATAGCTTCCAATATTTAAATTCAATAATATGTTGTCCCTTTTCCAGGGCAATACCCCGGAATAAAGGCGGGTAATGCAGGATGGCAGGCTTATAGATGGGGATCTCTTGCTGATAGTCATAACATTTCCATCCAGGATAATCATTCTCGGAAAAGATCAGGGTGTCGGGTGTATTGCAATCGACAGACCATTGCTGGTAATCATCGGAATAAACGAGCTGGCGGATGGATCCTTTATTTTCAGCTTCGATGGATGTCCCCGGCTTTCCGAGTTGATGCTTCCAGTAACACCGGGGATAACAATTCCTTCTTTCGTACAAGATCATCTGCTGCAGGGAATCCCGGAAAATAAAATTCGAATCCAGGACTTTGTCGGCAATCACATATTTAACATTTAACAGGTCGTCCACTTCCGGGTCGCCGCTGGTATTTATAAAATCATAATAGGACTTATTGATGGTCCCGGCCCATCCCATTTTTGTTTGAATTGCATAGACATCGCCAATATTTCTTCTTACCAGCCAGCGCTGCTGCATGTCGAAGCTCAGCCGGTATTGCCCATAGGTGGTTTCCAGGAAATTAAAGATCCGGTTCCTAGCGTAGAAATTAGCCGGATAAAAGATGGACCGGGTGGGCTCATAGTGAACAGGATTCAACCAAAGATCGAATAGAATAAAACCAATCGCTAGTAACCTCGTATAGACATTCGTCTCTACCATCATCAATAATAACAGGAACAGGAATCCAAGTAAATAGGGGATGGAGACATTCACCGGGACTTTTTCTTGCTGGAAGAGGATCCAGTACAGCGCATTCACCGTTAAGAACCCGATTGTATACAGCCAGATCTTTGATCCCTGCTGAAAGAGCAATTCCCCAAATTGAGAAAGACAGGTCAACGCCAGCCCGACCAGCAGCGCATCGCTGAAGCTGATCAGGATCACATAACGGCTCAATTCCCGGATCGTATTCACAAAGGGAATAGCATATAAAAGATAGGGAAAAAGCGTCAGGTATCCCAATACGGTACAAAGACCGATCAGGAAGCTAAACAACAAAACTTTCAATAAGTACCGGTGATCGTCCGCTATTTTCAGAGATTTGCGCTTGACCAGAAACAGTATACAAAGGAATAGGGGCAGGATGCCCATATAGACATAGTTATAGTCATCCGGTATGGCGGATTTTTCACCGATCAGGTTTTCAAAGTCGGTCGGTTTGAGCACATACAAATGCAGGAACCATTGTAATGGCATTTTTTGGGTGGGACCCAAATACATACCGTTCACATTTCTGTACGCATCGCTCATATACTGGATGGAATAATACAGCTGCGGAAGGGCGAGAATAACGGCGAATAATAAAAGTAGGGAGATGCGGCTGATGATGGAAAGGGGCAGGGTCTTCCAGTTTTTCCGATATCGGTATTCATAGACGATGATAAATAGCGCGGCGATGATCATGGTGTGAAAAAAAGGCTGAAGATGACCGGCCAGGATCTGCAGCCCGGCCACCAGTCCGGCGAAGACCAGCCATTTTCTTTTTCGCGGCCCTGCATAATATTTAAACAGGAAATAGATAACCCAAGGCAAGAGGGCCAGTCCATAAAAAATATGCGCCTCCAGTCGGGATTTTTCGGATAAAATACCGGTAAAGCTGAAGATCAGGGCAGCGCCCAGCGCTGCCGAAACAGGCATTTGAAACAGGCGGGCCAACTTATACATGCCCGTCAGGCAGATGAAGTAGTGGAGGGAGATCAATAGGTCGATGTAATACACATCGATCCCCTTGGCCGTGCCGAACAGAAAACACCAGGCAATGTTTAAAGGGTAGAAGATACCGCTTTGAAACTCCCCGGGGAAATTTTTGCCTCCATAGGTATTGGCATCCCAGATGGGAAAATATCCCTTGTGCAGCGCAGCGGACAATTTATTGAGAAAAGCAAAAGCCATGTCCACATTGTCGCCGAATATGCAGAAAGAAGCTTCCCGGCTGAATAGCACGGGATAAAGGAACAGCAGCGTAATAGAAAAGAGGATTGCATAGATTCTCACGTTTAAATTTCCGAAGCTGCACTGATCCGGCCGGGAGAAATCATGATCCCGCCGGGAGGAATACCTGGCTGCGGTTGATTGGAACAGTCTCTCCTTATAAATTTGCCGATGCCTTCTGCCAGGGGACTTTTCGCCGACTTTGTATTCCGGCAACACCGGACAGAGCTTTACATTGGCATCGGAATCCTGACTGCCCACTTCATCTGTATCAAGATCTTATTCCCCTATGCGATCATAACGGGGGATGCCAACCAGTATATCCGGACAGCCATGAATAATACGGAGCTGACCGCCTGGCCCATTGGATACCCCAAATTTTTGGAGTGGGTACATCTGCTGGCAAGGGGGGGCTGGGCGCTGGTGACGCTGCAGTTTATCCTACTGGAGGGGGCCGTACTCTGGTTCTATTTCACCGTGAGCTACCTCCTGCGGCCGGGCAAATGGATCGGCTGGCTTATTTATTTATGTCTCCTGATGAATCCCTTTATTCTGTGCATCAGCAATTACGCCCAGACAGACAGTCTTTTCACCGCCCTGGCGGTCTGCTGGTTTACCTTAACACTGTGGCACCTTCACAAACCCCGACCAGCCTATGTATATGGTTTGGTTTTGCTGGTTTTCCTATCCTATACAATCCGTTATTCAGCCATGTTTTACCCGCTGATCACCCTGCCTGTCATCCTCTTTTCCAGGGTCCGGTGGTGGGTAAAGTTCTCTGGTCTGGCAGCAGGCTGCCTTCTTTTTTGGGGGTTTGTCCGGTATACTGAAACCTTGTACCAGCAGCTAATTGGCCGTAAAGACTTCTCACCTTACTCCGGCTGGCAATTGGCAGGCAACGCCCTGGTCATGTATCGTCACGTTGCCCACAGGGAAGCAGATATTCCCCCGGCGGAGCTATTGCCTTTGCATCAGCTGGTCCTCAAGGATCTGGATATGCTGCCGCCTCCCGAAATACTTCCGGACTATGCATTACATCATTTTTTTACCTGGAAGCCCATAAGCCCCCTGGTACGCTATTGTGATGCTGTCTATGGCGCCAACCCCAGTACGGAAACGCTCCGAAAATGGGTATCCGCAGGCCGGCTCTATGATGAATACGGCCGTTTTCTGATAAAAAGACACCCCCTGGCCTATTTCCGTTATTACGGGATGGCAGGAGTGGATTGGTTCATCGATCCTGATGATGCCCTGACGAATGTATTTCCGGAGGGTGGCGTTCTTACCATCGACAGATCGAGGGAATGGTTTGGCTATCCCTCCAATTGGTTGCCCTGTTCGACCACCCGGGTATACTCAGTTACTTTCATTCCCAAGTTCGTCAATATCCTGAACGTGCTGTTCATCCTCGGCATTTTAGGTTATTTCTTTTGCGGCAGCTATAAGACAGCTGGCGCCCTGACCAATAAGGCTGTTGTGGCGGTGGCCGTTTACGGGCTGGCCAATTTTCTGTTCATCGCATTGTCCGCCCCTTTTCAGAACAGGTATGGGCTGCCGGCCATGATTTTCAATACGGCCTTCGTCCCTGTGATAATAGAACGGATCCGCAGGTATTAGTTCACGATCTCCAGTTCGTCCTTTGTATAGATACGGTAAGGAGTATGTGGTTCCGATTGATACCAGAATACAACTGAGGAGAGATCGTCCTGCAAAGGCAGGAAGCGGCCTGCATCCCTCCATCCAAGGTCCTGTATAGTGACTTTGAGGTTCTTCTTAAATCGTATGGGATCTGTTATATGCCAGCGATAAAGGCCAAAGCGTTGCGAGGTGGTGAACTCTCCGTCGCCATGTATTATTTGCGGCATTCCCGCGTAGGGGGTAGAATATTCCGTATAATGGGTCTCCATGAGACCTGCTGCACCTTTTGTCTTAGTGGTAAAGGCGTATGACCCACAGAAATAGTCTTCCGTACCTGTCCCGCATATGGTTGGAAAATCGGTGTCCCCGTCGATAAAGAATTTTATTTCCCCTTCGCCCCACCAGCCATTGTTATGCACTCCCCAGTCCATATACGTCCCGACATACTGTCCTTTTCCCTTAATACTGTCCAGCAATACATAGTCCTGTTTATAAGGCACTGGGTTCACCCGCCGGAACTGTGCATGGAAATAGGCCGCATCCGCAGGAACTTCGGTTAGTATGTAGTCGATCTGGTAGAATAACACCATATCCCTGTCATCCAGGTTTTCCATGGTGATGCGGCATTTTTTCCGGAAAGGCATTGGCCAGTAGCAGTTGAAGCCGCTGCCCGGGTTTACGCATACAGCCAGGGATTGGATAGCCGCATAGCGGCCGCAGCCCATACCAAAGAAGTCGCCTACCGGGCATTCCACCGACGGGGAAGTCTCGTCATCCCAGTAGAAACGCAGGATGCCATAGCGCCAATTGCCGCCTGGGGTCATCCAGATATGCTGGATCGACCCTGGTTCGGATATCTCTGCAAGGGTAAACGTCGACTTGCCCTTGATAATAATATTTGGATTTACTTTCCAGCCTTGACCCAGCTCCCTGGAAGCCCGGGCGCCCGAACCTGTAGTAGCCTTCCCTCCCCCCCCTTTAGCCCCACTGAAATTCTCCGGGCTAATGGAACGCGATTCCGCATCCGAAAGACGGAATAGATTGGACATATTGACATCGATTCCATTGAACTTTGGCGGCGATTGAGCAAATACGCGGCCTGCTAATAAGAGGCAAATAATAAGGATGCTTCTTGACATGATATGAAGGTTTTTTCCAGGAAGGAAACACCTAAAGAGGAAAAAAGTCTGTGCCGCGGTCAAAACCAATAAAACACTTTATTGTATTTAAATTCAATGACATGATGTCCCCTTTCTAAGGGAATGCACCTAAATAAGGGGGGGTAATTTTTAATAGATGCAGCATAGACCTTAATCTCTTTTTGGTTGTCGTAGCACTTCCAACCCGGGTAGTAATTCTCTGAAAAGATCAGTGTATCTCGTGTTATGCAATTAATTTCTACTTTTTGGTACAGGTCCGAGTAAGCTAGCTGCCTCATCGTACCCTTGTTCTCAGCTTCGATCCCTGCCCCGCTCATCCCCAACTGACGCTTCCAATAACAGCGGGGGTAACAGTTTTTTCGTTCATAAAGCTGCAGGTTCTGAGTCGAGTCCTTAAAAACAAAATTTGAATCGAGTCTCTTGTCGGTAATGACGTACTTAATATTCAGCAGATCGTCAATTTCCGGGCCTTCGCTATATTTAATAAAATCAAAATATGATTTATTCACGGTGCCCCCATACCCGAATTTCGTTTGAATGTTGTAAATATCTCCTAAATTTCTCCTGGTCATAGCGTATGTCTCCATATCGAATGTGACCCGGTATTTCCCATAGCTTGTTTCCAGGGAGTCGACGATCTTATTCCTTGCATAAAATTTAGCAGGATAAAATATTACCTGTGTTGTGGCGTAGTTCACGGGGTTCATGAACAGGTCGATTAAAATAAATGCTATCGCGAAGGACCTGGTATATATAGTTGTTTGAACGGCCACTAAGGATAGGAGGAATAAAAAAGCAAGTAAATAAGGTATGGAAACGTCCAAGGAGATATCTTTTTGCTGAGAAATAATCCAATAAAGTACATTCAGGATCAGGAGGAGAGCTATAGTTAGGTTAAGTTTGGAGGACGGCTGGAAGAACTGGTCCCCGATCTGCGTAATATATGTCAGCGCCATACCTACTAGCAGAGCGTCGCTAAAGCTGATCAAGATTACATATCGGCTTAGTTCCCTTACCCCATTTACAAATGGGATGGCATATAGAATGTATGGGAAAAATGTTAAATATCCCAGGACGCTAAGCACGCCGATGACCAGAATAATGATCAATAGTTTCTTCAAATGTGTATGCTTTTCAGTGATTTGCAGGAATCTACCTTTGACCAGGAAGGCAATGCACAGACATAAGGGCAAGATTCCCATGTAAACGAAATTCCAATCATTGAGCAATACGGATTTCTGACCGATGAAATTCTCAAAATCCGAAGGGTTGAGAAGATATCGATACATATAGATGCGCAACGGCACTTTTTGCAGCGGTCCTATATAAGTGCCGTCCTGCCCCACCTCTCTGTAGCACCTGCTGAGATATTCCGCAGCATAGTACAGTTGGGGCAATGCCGCAATGACAGAAAAAAGCAAAATGATCGAAAATTTACCTGCAAAAGAAAAGAAAAAGGTCTTCCAGCTCTTCCGCTGCCAGTATTCATAAAATACGACCAGGATCACCGCAATAAAAAGTGTATGGAAGAATGGCTGAATATGTCCGGCCAGGATTTGCAGCCCCCCCACGAGACCAGCAAATACAAGGTATCTTTTGCGCTGCCGTTCCCAATAATATTTTCCGAGGAAAAAAATCGCCCAGGGCAGCAGCGTAAGCCCATAAAAGATGAAGACTTCACATCCGGACCTCGCGGATAGAACGCCTGTAAAAGTGAAGACCAATGCTGCCCCTATGGCCGCACCAGGCGGCATCCGGAATACCCTAGACAATTTATACATCCCAGTAAGGCAAATAAAATAATGTAATGCTACTAAAAGGTCGATGTAATAAACATCAATCCCCTTCATTGTGCCGAAAAGAAAACACCAAAGGATGTTGAATGGATAAAATGTCCCGCTTTGCAGCTCCCCCGGGAAATTCTTTCCTCCAAATGTGTTGGCGTCCCATACAGGTAGGTACCCTTTATGGAGGGCAATAGACAATTTATTCAGAAAAGGATAGGACAGGTGAAGATTATCTCCAATGATGCAGAACGATCCTGCCTTGCTGAAAATCACCGGGAATAGCAGCACGATGGTAATAAAAAGCAAGAGTGTGTATATTCCTATAGTAACATGCAGCTTGTTCGATGACTTGAGCACCTTATGGCATTTGAATTCAATGATTTAAAAAAAAACGGCCTATCTAAATCTCCGGATTTTTAATGATCCATTCGGGAGAGATGATTATCCCGATGGAAGAAAAAATATGTTTTAAATGTTATGATAACATTTATTATCTCTATTTTTATCTCAACAATAAACTGTCACCAATGCCACATTGTTTGTCCACTCTCCGTTCAGTCAGTGCCTGGATCCTAGTTACTGCAACACTTTTAGCCACTCCCCGTCTCTTTGCACAGGCACCGGCTAAACTCACTCTTGACCTTGACAAGCCCGGCAACACGGTGAGCCCTAAATTGTATGGGTTGATGACAGAAGAAATTAATTTTTCTTATGACGGGGGTTTGTACGGCGAATTGATCAGAAACAGGATCTTTAAAGATTCATTGAAAGTGGCCGCCTTTTGGGAAATAGTGCAAGGACCGGAGGACAAATGTTCCATGAGTCTTGATAAAACAAATGCTATCAATAGTGCCCTTCCCGTATCCCTCCGTCTCGATGTTCAAAAAGCCAGCAACAGGACCGGAATTGCAAACGTAGGTTATTGGGGTATTCCTATAAGATCCGGCATCACCTATAAGGGAAGCTTCTACGCCAGGCAGTCCGCTGCAGAAGCGGGGTCTTTCACCGTTACATTGGAGAGCTGGGATGGTAAGACCTTGTATGCTTCGTCGGAGGTGACAGGAATTGGCGCCGAATGGAAGCAGTATCATTTTACGCTGACAACAACAGGCAATGTGCAGCCTACGTCTGACGCGCGCTTTGTTATCACTGCCAGGAAAGAAGGCAGTTATTGGTTCAATCTTGTCTCGTTGTTCCCTCCTACGTATAAGGACCGGCCCAATGGCAATCGTCCCGACATCATGCAATTACTGGCAGAGATGAAACCTGCATTTTTACGATTTCCCGGCGGCAACTACCTGGAAGGAAATAATTTTGTCAACCGCTGGGATTGGAAGAAAACACTCGGCCCAATAGAACATCGTGCAGGACACCTCAGTCCATGGAGATACCTTTCCACCGATGGAATGGGATTAATGGAGTTCCTGCAATGGTGCGAGGACCTGAACATGGAGCCCTTGGTAGCCGTATTTGCGGGTTTTGTCCTGAACAAGGATTACCTGGAAGCAGGACCTTTCTTACAGCCTTTTGTAGACGATGCACTGGATGAGATCGAGTATATCACCGGAGATGCCTCCACCAAATGGGGCGCCCGGCGTGCACAAGACGGGCATCCACAGCCTTTTAAATTAAATTATGTCGAAATAGGCAACGAGGACGGTTTTGATTATTCAGGCAGCTACCGGGAACGTTATATCCAATTCTATGACGCCATCAAAGCCAGGTACCCACAGCTGCAGATCATTTCAACGGTAGGGGGAAAAGACCCCTTAAGCGCCGGCGTACCGGCTCCTGAGGGAAAAATGGAAATAGTGGACGAACACTATTACCGCACCGCCTCACAAATGGAGGAGAATGCCGGCCAGTATGATAGTTATGATCGCAAAGGCCCTAAGGTCTTTGTGGGAGAATGGGCAACGAGGGAAGGTTATCCAACGACTAATTTCAATGCAGCACTGGGTGATGCGGCCTGGATGACGGGCATGGAAAGAAATTCCGATCTGATCATTATGTCCTGCTATGCCCCACTTCTGGTGAATGTGAACCCCGGCGGTATGCAATGGAGATGTGACCTGATCGGTTACGATGCACTGACTGCCTTTGGTTCCCCTTCTTATTACGTGCAGAAGTTATTCGCTAATCACATTGGTAATCGTGTGGTAAACATCGTTCCGGAAAATATTCCTCAGCAACTGCAAAAGCTGACGGCCAAGGATTCGGCAGCGGGAGTGGTCAAGCCAAAAAACATCGATGCGTTTTTCTCCGTGGCGACCCGCGATACGGCCAGCGGCGTTGTGTACTTAAAGATGGTGAATGCGCAAGGTATCGCACAGCCCGTTAATATCAATTTAAAGGGGGCTGGCAAAGAGACGCGAAACGGCAGGGAATGGGTACTGAAGGCCAATGATCCTACAGAGACCAATACCATCACCGAACCGAATAAGATTGTTCCTGTGGAGACGACGGTCAAGGGAATTGGCAAGACCTTTAACCGTGTTCTTCCACCCTACTCTATTACGGTAATGGAATTGAGAGTTAAAGAAGCGGAAAGTCTTCAAAAATCCTATTAGCTTCTAATATACTTTTCCTACTTACACCGAATCCCTTACATTGGTCCCAATAAAAGTATAATATGGTTATTTCATTTGCGCCAAAATAAGCTTAATGCTATGTTCATCACTAACACCTTTTACGCTTTCTGTTAACAACTTATATGCTTCCACTCTTAGTTCAAGACTAACTCCTTCTTCGATATGTGTCAAAGGGTCGTCCTGTTCTTTTTTCTCTATGCTTGAACATACTTTTATTAATCTATCACTAATTATGTCAGGGTCTGTTGTATTAAAAACCCTCATAAGTTCATTGAAAGTTGTTTCGGTTAGCCAAATACGAACATACCCAACTCTTATGCTTTCACCAATAACTGTAAATAAATATGCATTAGGGTCTGTAGGAGGCGGAATATCAAAATAAGGCTGGATTTTTGCCCCTGCACTTGTTGTAATAGAGTACCTTTTTTTACCTGTCCTTTTCTCGTAAATCCACAAATTTATACTGTTTTTTCTATTACCACCTCCGATTGTACTCTTCCATTCAGCAAAATGCTCTTCGGGGTTAGGTGCCAGCATTTCTTCTTCAAAATATAAAAATTGCCTTAATGACTCTTGCCACAATAGCCAACCCGTCCTCATATCAACAGCAAGATCTGTTTTATTTTGGGCCTCGACTTTCTCTCTTCTGTTTTTTATCAATTCAGAATATTGGTTTAATAGAATAGCCATTGCCTCGTTTGGGTCTTTCGTATCAGGTACCCGTATTGAACGAGTTAAAGAAGGATGCATTGCTGTTGTGCCGTACGCGCTTGCCAAGTCCGTATTTGATCGATAGCACAACATTTTATGCTCAAGTCCAATATTTTCATACATAATGTCAATATCCAAATTGCTCCACCCTCTTTCCGCAATACCTTTAGCTTTGCAGTATACGTATGACCAGTCACCTTCTTCCAACTTTCGACCCATCATATGGGCTACTTTAATAGCTAAAAGTCTTTGAAGCAAACTTTTCTCCGCCTCACTAAAAGCAGATAGGGTTTTCGGTCTTGGCATTTTCAATGAGTTTTGTTACAATACTTCTAAAGTCATCAAATGAGATATTGATATTACTAGCTTTTATTTGATGGGCTATCCATTCTGAATATAATTTTCTAAAATCTGTTTCAGGGTTGCGATCAACATGAATAAAATTGAAAACGTAATCAGATTTTTTTAGCTTTTCTTTAATGAATACTTCAATATCTCCTTCTTTTATGGAACGCTCAACAATAAAATCATTCTTTTGACAATGTAAAATCAAATCGTATCCAACGGCATTATCTGATACAAACATTTTAAACGTGCCGTGTTGTTTGTCAAAAATATGAGCTTCGTTGATATGAAATTTCGCATCTAACAATGCTTTCCTAATAGAATCCCATACTTTTCCCGATGAGTTATGGAATACAACTGTTAACCAAGAATTTTCTTTTAGGACCCTGTGCATTTCTTTAAAACTATCAGTCATTAACTTTTGATAGTCTTGCAAGTCTTTTCCTTGTACTTTATTTATTATTGCCTCTTTCGTGTTATTTGTAAACATTTGTAGCCAACTTTCCCATAGAAAATTCATTTCAGAATAGTTGATATTGGAACCAAAAGGGGGGTCTGTAAATATGTAGTCTATTGACCTATCGGGGATATGACCAAGATCGGTAGCACTTCTAACACTAATATGTCTCTTTGAATTATTTTTTTCTGCCTCTTCCAAATGAAAACTAATCGTTTCTGATTTTCTCTTAAAAGTTTTAAAAACATTTTGCTCATTCATAATTTGGGGAACGTTATAATTTGCCGTATTGCTACTACCTCCCCAAAATCTGAACTCAGACAGTACTGACACTCTTTGATATAGTGAGGTAAATGTCCATACTAATAGAGGTCGAAGCTCAGCAACTTCGTAATTTATGCAGCTTTCCCAAATTTCAGATAATGCAGTTAATGCTCTGTGTGTATATAGTTTATCTATCGAGACCAGGCCATGATTAATTAGTTGTTTGGTATTTACTCCGATTGGAAATTTATTTTGAGGGTACCATTTTTGTATTGCTATATTACTAATTTCTTCCAATTTTAGCAAATCCTGAGGGGTTGGGGCATGTACAACATCTTTTAAACCGTCACAGCATCTCGAACCGATTAAGACTGGATACAACTTAGCGCGTTTAAGTTGTCCTTTCTTTATATATTCATGACAGTGAGGACAGTTGAATTCTGCAAGAATTTTACTCTCTTTATAATTAGGTTTTTCATCTCTTGCGACATCCCATAAAATAAATTCATTTCCGCACTTATTGCAAATTAAACCATAGCTCCAAACTGTGTAGTTCTGAGTTACCGATTTTGAACATTTTGAACATTGTGTCGAATAGAGAGTTTTCTCTAGGGAAGCTAACCGTTGCAAAATATTACTTATAGCACTCTTATACGCATTGACGGGAATTGATGCAGTAAAATTTTTAGCTATAAAAACTGCGGCAGGTGAAAGATCCGAAAGAATAATATTACGTTTTTTTCTTACAGCTGCCAATCCTGTCATTCCTGAGCCGCAAAAAGGATCAAGAACCAAATCATTTTCTTTTGTATAATACTCTATTAATGTTTCAATACCCTGGGGAGGAACTTTGGTATGGTAAGTATGTGCGTCATAGGCATATGAATTTTTGCCAGCAGAAATCGAACTATGATAAGCTTCGGTAATCTCACTAATTCCACCATTAATCAAATCCTCCACATTGGGATTCTCATTTAAGTAATTACTTATATTAAACATAATTATGGCTATTCTTTAAATCCAATACTCAAATTAAGACGAAACTAATTAAACATTATTTATTGACAGATAAATAGACGCTAAAGTAAGTTAGCGATGGGTAAAGCAAAAGCAAATATACTCACAAAATATTTGATTTTCAATTAAGTATGATGTTTTCTGCACAACGGGAGGTGCTTGAAGGCCAGTCGCTGGATTAGTTTCAGAATTGTAAATGAGCTTCAGCATTTTGCAAAGTTACCCTACCACACACGAGTAGCTTGCAATTTTCAATCAATCTGTTATTCACTTGCGTGTTCCTGCTCGATGGCTTTCTTGGGGTTAGCGATTAGATTTCAATTCACATTAAAAACCCCATTCTCCCTGTCAATCAAACTCTCAAAACAATCCATTGTTATTTTAAAGATTGTTATCAGCATGTGTTTGTTAGCCTTCGACGCCGTGGCCAAGCTATTGGTTCTTTCTTTGAATAGAGTACGTTGGATCTCCCCGTATAATACGCGTCCGGGAAATTTCTCGATGTTTGCTTGCACCATTTGTTTGACTTTGGCCGCACTTTTCCCCGTAAATTTGGCCTCAAATGCATCATGTCTCATCCGCATTTCATCATACAAAGGCCCGCCAATTTTTTTATTTCCAATATTTGACCAATTCTTGTAATACCAATAGATTACGATCAATAGTCTTGAAATTTCCATCATTTGCTCCATGCTGAATTTTTTTGTCTGGTAAAGGAAGTATGCAAGATTTTTAAGTATTGGTTGTTCTTTTTCGATCTCATTGAGCGCCATGTCATTCAGCGCCTCATCCGGGGCAAGGTACAATAAGTTCATATCGACGTGGATCCTTGCGAGTTCGACGACTTCCGCGGCAGTAAGCTTAATTTCCATTTGATCAGGTTTAAAATTCAATTTATAAATAAAAATTGGACCATTTTTTCAAAAATTTCCCACCATCAGGGTCCGTAAATGGTCATCGATCGCCATCCGGTGCATCTCATCGCTCACCAATAGCGCTATATCCGTTTTCACCTGCTGAAATAACTCCAGTATTTCTTCAGTAGATACCTCCCGGACAATAGGCAAAGGATCATCCCTTGTCGCCCCCGCCATCTCCCGCACCAGTTTTGCATGAAATGCCTTCAGCTCCAAAGGCTTATCAGGATCATCCGCCACAACACCCACAAATTCTCCGGAAGACAGCGTGGCCACCTTGGCCGGTGTAACGGTCTCTATCCATTGCTGGGAATGGCTGAAGGAAGTGTCATTGCTGTTAGTAGAGATAGTCTTATGGTCGCGAAGGATCTTGGGGAATCGCTCGCTGATCCTTAGGGCCGTCTCCCCACCCACCTGGCCGCAAAAGACATTGCCGGCGATATTCAGCATCATATCCGCCTCTTCCCGGGAGTATTGGGTTCTCAGCTGGTTGATGTCCTGGATGGCCAGGATGGGTATGATATTATTGCTCCGGGCCGTGGCTATGGTCGCAGCTGTGCTGTAGGCTCGCACGGTGGCGAATTCATCGCAGATAAGGGCACAGGGATATTTACCGCTCTGGTTCACCAGTTTGTTCAACTGGTCGATATACAGGGATAAAACTGGCGCCAAGGCCTCCTGCCTGGGCGGATCGCCTCCTAAACAAAGGACCTTGGGAGCTTCCGGGTCATTGATATCAAGGCCGCAGTTTTCTCCGGTAAGGATGTAATACAGGTCTGGGGAAGCCAGCCTGGCCAAGGGTATTTTGGCCGATGACACCTGGCTATCCAGCATATCCATGACCCCGTCACGGTAAGCTCCGATAAAGGGGCTGATCAGGGTCCTTACTTCCGGCTCCAGGGACAGGACGCTGAACAGATGATCATACTTCACCTGCGCCAGCTCGATGACATGGGGCAGGGTGCAAAACCTGCCGCCCTCGTATTTTTTTAAGAACCAGATTAGCGCCGCCAGGAAATTGATGGGCGACTCCACGAAGAAGTCGCCCTGCTTATGAATCCAGGTCTTATTCAGGCTGTAGAGCAGGGTCCGGCTCACGCCAAGTGCATCGGACATCCATTGCAAGGTGGTTGGCGCCAGCAGGTTGCAACGATGGCTCCGAGAGACATCCGAAAAATTGATGGTATAGAAGGCAGTGCCGGGCGGATATTGGTTTTTGTATTGTTGAAAAAAGTTGTAGGCCAGCCCCGTCAAAGAAGGGTACTTAAAGTCGTACACAAACATAGCCGCACCCTTTTGCATCAATTGTTGTATGCAAGGCTCAATGATAAACCAGGATTTCCCACAGCCTGGTGAGCCGATGATCAGAATTCCCCTCCTGGCATTGACAATATTGATCCAGCTGCGTTTTTCCCGGTCCCTGAATGTGTAGTTAGCCTGGAGATTGATGGAAAAAGGGGACTCGATCTTTCGCTCTTCCTGGGGGAATCCGGCCTGTGCTTCTCCAAAAGGGTCGTTCCTTCGAAAGTATGCCGGCAAGAGACGTGAAAGTCTGGATATGCCTATTAAAAACAGGATATATCCCAGGACACTTAGTAACATATAACCAATGTCTGATCCAATAGCTTTTGGCCGAAATAGGCTGCTGCTCAGAAAATAGATCCCTCCGCCAGTGCCTATGTATACCAGGCAAACTGGCCATTTTACCTTTTCACTTTTGCGTCCTGTACGGCCGACCAATGACAATGCTAGAAAGACCAGCGACCATATTTTCGAAAAGTAGATATTCCGAAACAGCCCCGTCTTTTGGATGTTGATCAGGGTTTTCACGGCTGCATCGGGCATTAGCTGCCACATCGAAAAAGCATGGCTACAATAATAGTAGCAATGTAGGATCAGCAGGAATACGCTGACGGCCAGGCAAAGATCCAGGACCATTCGAAAGTCGTGTGTGTTGTTACTGATATTCATAGGTCACGCATAATGGTATGGTGATGCCGCTGCCGGTGCTGCAACACTTGCTTTTCTTCCTGTACAGACGCCTGGGCCAGCCGATGATGCAAGGCAGCGGCATCATAGCGTTCCCCCAACTTGTTGCCATCAAAGACAGCCTTGGTCTCGTGGTCGACATAAAAAATATTCTGTTTCTTCCCTTCTTTTGCTTCCGTCCATACCATCGTGATCCGCTCCCTTTCCAAGGCTTTTTTCAGCGTAGGCAGGTCCATATTCTTTTTGGCCATATTCCATTCCAGGTTAACCGTCACCCGCTGACGGTGCTGCTGGCGCTGCGCCTCTGCCAGGTTTAGCTCGAATTTCTTTTCCAGCTTGTCCAAGGTTGGTTTGCTGTTGAAAAGGCTGGCTTTTATGTATGAACCTGTCCTCTGACCATTTTCATCCAGCACCCGATAGATCATTCCCCTATGTTGATAAAGATGGGATTGCTCCTTGCCTCGATACGCTTCCACATTATAAAGGCGCAGGACGGCATTGAGCTCTTCCAGCGAGGTGTACTTATAATGTGGCAATACCTTGTCGAGCACCTTACTTAGTGCCGGCATGGTCGCACTCTCGCCGTAGCTTATTTTCAAAGCTTGTCGTAAATTTTGTTTCTCGGCCTGTTTTTCATGGGATTGGACGAGATGCCAGGATTGATCCAATTCTTTTATAATGGCTTTGCTCCGGGTGTAATTCCAGGACTGACTCAAGTGTTTCCCATCGTTCTGAACAGTGGCCGTCAAGACATGCACGTGAGGGTGGGCTACGTCCGTATGGCTATATACGAGATAGGGCTGATGACCCAATTTCATGGCATCCATATACGTCATGGCTATCTGTACCTTATCACTGTCAGAGAGTTGATCCGCAGGATGAAAATTCAAGGAAATATGAAGGCCGTTATGGGTGACATTATCATTCAGAGAGGTAAGGCGCCGCAGGTGGTACAGCTTATCTTTATAAGTCAGCTCTTCCACATCCTTTACAAAATTCTCGGCTGCAATGCATTGCGCTTTTTCCAATGACTGCTTTTTTTCGTTGTAGTAAAGTGTAGCACGAATAAACTTAGTGGTTCTTATTTTGGCTAACATGATCGAATATTTTATTGATACAAGTTTTAATTTCAGCCTGTATGGCTATCAACCGCGCTTCACCTTCCGTAGTAAATGGAAGCGTTTGCCTGACGGCCTGCATCTCCTTCCGGAGTGTTATTGCTTCTTCGATAAATTCGTCGAAGGATTTGCTGCGGGTGAAAGTGGTGATCGATCTACCCAGCACTGATTTTCGGACAAACTCGGTAAGGGTCCGGCAAGTGCTATTGGCCAATCTCTCCTTTACCTTTTCAAGGTCTTCTTTCGACACGTCAACCCGCAGATGGCAGGTGATCACCTTCTTACGTTTACGGCGTGCCATAATTTTTCGCTTTTAAAAGTTGTTTCCCTCCGATTTCCATCATCAATTCCCTGGCGCCATTCCCCTCCGCGAGTTGCAGCACCAGCTCCTTGTCACGTGGCAAGGCAAAAGGCCTGAACGCCGCCAATAGCACCCGGCTGCTATCCCCGGGTAGAACTTCTGTCGGCGAAACATACGTTGGCCGCAAAGGCAGCTCCTGGATGGCCGTCCTGCGCTGCTGCTTACGATCGCGGATGCACCAGCGTATATATTCCGGTTTATACCCAATGGGAGAATGGTTCTCCAGCCGCAGGCTCAACCAGAGGAGGCTGTCACGCAAGTAGATTCCCTGTAGTATCAGTGCCATTTTTTCATGCCTGATGGTCCTGTGGAGGAAAGGAATGAAGACGCCCGGTTCGGGTGTGGCGATTATACTGTCTTTTGTAGTATGGAGGTTATTGGAGACCTGTGTTTTAGCCTTTGTGCTTCGGAGTAGTACCTGATATCCTGCACGCACCGCCACCCGCACCAGCCGCACTTTTCGGCTTAACAATGACTTTGCCGCCAGGACACCCGCATTGGTCACCTGCGCCGCAGGCGAGGCATCCAGGTTTACCAGTCCCATGGAATTGATGCTCTGGTCGACGGATTGCTTAGCGGTCTCCCTTCCAAGATCACCCGGGATATGAATGCCCGGCAGTCCGTCCATGTCGAATACCTGCAAGGCCGTGGAATAGATAGATTGCTCCTTCCGGATGGAATTGACGGTGATCAGCATCCTGTCGTTGTTGATCGATACTACTCCGTAGGCTAATTGATCCTTGGGGAATGAGATGCCGTTTATTTTCGCGGATTCCGTTAATCGTAAGGCGATGGTAGCGCCGGCTGTCAGGATCTGATCTTCCTGTACAACGGCCGGCAGGCTGTTGGCATTGGTTTCAGCCCCGGACAGCGTATCCTCAGTTCCCCAGGCTTTGGCTTCAGCCTCCAGTACTGTCTTCTCCGGATGCTGGATCCTGATGATCTTATCCAGCATGCCGTTGAGCTTTTCCAGTTCAGGATCGGTCTCCGCCGTATCCACAATCTCAGGCTCTTCCGGCGGGGGTGAGACATGTTTTCGTCTCATGACCATCGTTGTAGGATGATATATTTCCGGCGCGGGAATGGAAGACGGATAAGTGACCTCCGGCTGCTGCAGACGTAGTTTCAATTGATCCAGCCGCCTCCGGGCTTCTACAAGCTTTGCATCTTCTTGTAGCAACGCCAGCGTATCGCCCATACGATAATTCGGGTCCTGCCGCAGGAACTCCTTCCTTCGAAGGCTATCCCGGTCCGCCTGTTTATAAAATTCCAGCTTACTGTTGGCCGGCTTTTTCTTATCGAATCTTGCACCCGGCAGTTCCGTATTGAATCCCGTCCCGGCCGCCTGTTGCTTATCCGGTGTACCCGTGCCTCCGCCCATGGAGATGAAAGCCAGGACAAGAAAAAGAATCGCAAATATCGGCATCACCATAAAAGCTTTCCGCCTGCGCAGGAACTCCTGCGTATGCATAGGCTCCGCCGCTTCCCCTTTGGAGGGGAATTTTAAATCTTTGAAAGACATAAGAATAACTTTAAATTGAATAAATTAATTACCGCGCCTCGACTTTCACGTCTTTGTTTTCAAGGGTCCTCCAGCGTTCAATCAAAAACCCATGCGGATTATGATCACTGCGACTGCAGTTCCTCAACCAACCTTCTGTCACGAGACTGCGAGTGGTGATGCTGGTAGGCCGGATGATGGTCTGTGTAGCGCGGCACCTGAAATAATAAGGATACGAGCCCATCTCCACCACGACGCTATCGACACTCACCTGCTGACTGATGTTCCCGGAGATGACGCCCGCGTAATAACCATTCTCCTTCAGGTTATCATACAGCCGCTTCGCCGATCCATCCGCCAGGTATAGAGCCCGCCCGATATTGGCATTGATCACCTGCTCATCCGGGTCCAACGTAAAGAAATACTGGTGGAAAATGCGCACATGGTCCCTGGCTTCGACTGGTAAATTTTCTTTTCGGTCACCCGCCAGGGCCTCCAGCACTTTTCCCGACGATAGGATATAAACTCTCCGCTCAGACGCCTGCAGGAGCGCGAAAGTCTTGGAAATGGCGAACAGGGACAGCGCCGTACACACCAGCATCCAGATGATACAGAATTGCCGCAGCTGCTGAAAGGCCGTGTCGAGATTTTTTGCTTTGTCCAACATGATCATGACATTTTACTGATGAATTGATGGGTCATACCGCCCCAGACATACCGTACGCCTCCACTGCTGGCCCTGATGATATAATTTGTCAGGGCAGGGACGGTGAAATAGCCGGCTATGGCCATGACCAGGAAGATGAGGTAGGCGGTATCTGTTGGGCCGAATACCGTATGACCGGTGCTGCCGACCTGCGCAATGTCCAGTCTGATCATCTCCTGCTGGATCTGCCCAATGATGGAGCCGAAGATATTGGCCACGGGCAGCCATAGGAAGACATTCAGGTATTTGGCCAGCCAGTTGTCCAGGGAATGTCGCAGTCCGTCAAAAACACTAAGCCCAAACGCCAATGGACCAAAAATGCTCAGCACGATAAGGAAGAATGTCCTGATCACATTGATGCATAGCGCCGCCGACTCGAATACCACCTGCAGGATCTCCGATAGCCAGACTTTGACGGAATTGTGCATGTTATAGCTCATTTTCGCCATCTCGAACCTCACCCTGTTGGAAATGCCTGAGAATACGCCCGAATCCGCCTGGCCTGACAGGGCTTCCCATTTGTCCAGGTCGCCACTGCCCGCCGGGCCAATATACATCTGCCAGTCATTGCTCTTCTCCAAAATCTCTTCCTTCTGCTGAAGCAGGGTCGCCACGGCCTGGTTGCTATTATTAACCAATGCAGCCGTCCCGGAAACGGTGGGTTCCATCACCCCATTGATCAGCGACAATACGGCCGGCCAGAGCATGATCATATACCCGATGACAAAGGGGCGCAGCAGTGGATAGACATCCACCGCCTCAGCTCGCGCTATACTCTTCCATACCCGCACCCCTATATACCATATGGCGGCAAAACCCGCGATGCCTTGTCCTATTTTTGTCAACTCGCTGCTATGCACCATCATGGTGCTGTACACGTTCTGGAGGACAGCTTGCAGCCCTCCCATCCCGTCCGCGGGAATATCAAGGATTACCATACAATAGTTTTAAAAAGTTCAGCTCATCTTTTTCATGCTGTCGCTGCTCCGCCTGTAGTGCGGCCTCCTGGTTCAGCTGCCGTAGGGCCCTCAATTGCCCGTTGATATCCGTGTACACCCGGTCGATGCTGCGCAGCCGCTGGGCATCGGACATCCGCAGCTCCCCGTCCGTGACCACCATGGTCAGCTCATCCAGGGATTGCAGGCTATGCTTGTACAGGGTGGAATACATCCTTTCGAAATATCCCAGCTCCTGCGCTGTAAACAGCCCGCTGGCATAGGCCTGTCTGCGTCCCTGACTGTACTCCTGCACCAGGTTGGTCTCCGCATCCAGGATTGCTCCAATGCGGTGATAGTTGCGTACGGAAGGAGATACGGCTAACAGTCCGTCCAAAAACGCTTTGTGCAAGTCAAAACGGCCTTTGGCAATATTCCTGATCTCCGTATATCCCTTATCCAGGATCTCATACCCTTTTTTCATCTCCTGGAGGATGGCCTTCATATCCTGCAGCTTTCGGACATCCAGCAACAGCTGTTTGATGGCATCGGCGGTGGATTGGGCGCGGCAGGGGGCTGTCGCGCATACGGCAAGCAGCAATAGCATGAGGATACACCGTTTCATTGCAAAAGAGATTTGAGGTAGGCGTCATTGGCAGCTTGCTGTTCCCTGAATTCGATAAGGCGCTCGGTTGCCCCGATACATCGGATACTCATCTCATAAGTGGTTCTAATATCAACTTCAACTTCCCTGATGGCATCCCATCGCTCCCCGTCTTCCATTTCCATCTGGTCGTCGCTGATCAATTGCTCCAGGTGGGCCAGTCTATAATTCGCCGTCGTTATGATCGCCGTCACTACCATAGAAATGAGATCAATCTCCTGTGGTTTCAGCCAGGGACTGTGCGCGTACGTTTCACGCCATCCTTCCAGGCGATTTTCTATGGCGCGTGCCAGTTCATTGCATGTCACTACTTCAGCTCCCTGTTTAAAGGCCGGCTTCACGGTTCGAAGATGGGTGAGAAAATCCTCGTCCATTGCTAATCCTTCCTGTTCCGGGATACGTATGGAATCCACTCCCTGTTCCGACAGCGCATACCCCTTTTTGAGTGTGGCGTTCAAAGCCTCCAATGCGGCAATCTGCTGTTCCAGCCGTTTGATCCTGGTTTTCTTCTGGAAAAACCATTCGGAAAACGTCTGACAATATGCGCCAATGCCCAGGCAGCAAAGGCAGATCCCGATCAATAGTAGTGTTTTCATAAAAATGTGTTTAATAATTGTTATACAATAATGGAGAATATCTCCTTTTTCATTTCAGGCCGTTTCTAACTTTCCCTTCTTAACTTTCTTCTGCTGTCGCTTTGCTATAAGTGCATGGGTCTCATGGATCATTGAAAGCAGAAAATCTCCGACCAGTTCCACATGCCGCTCGATCCCCTCCAGCATGTCCAGGCGGTCATCATGGCTCATTTGTACTTTCCCATCTGTAATTAGGAACCGTATATTCTTCATCGTCCGTTGCATATCGTTTTGGATCCTCTGCAGTTCACGTTTCAGCGTGACCTTTTCATCCTCCTTCAGCCATGGGCATTTTTCACGGGCAGCTAATTCCTCAGCGGCCATATCTATGTAACTTTTTGCAAATCCGTATCCTGCCCGGGCATCCCCATTATTCAGGTAAACGCGTTTGACATTACCTAAGCTGGTGAGATAAAGATCCGTCTGCTTTTCTTCCAAAATTTTATCGATCTCTTCCAACTCCATGGTCGATCCGGCATTGTCGCATTCCTCTTCCAAGGCTGCTTTCGCGGCTTCCAGTGTTGCTACCTGCTTCATTAGAAGCTCTTTATTAATTTTCTTCTTTTGCATAAAATAATAGTTTAATGAATGTTATAAAGTGTTTGAATAAAACGAATTTCCTGTTGGGACTTGCTGCGCTGCAGGCTTAAGAGGATATTCCCCTGCGTGAAGTCCAGCAAGTCCCGCCGTTGCTTATCCAGTTCCTCCCCCAGCCTGTCGATGATGGCTAGCCTGTCCCCGTCCTGCATTTGTGTGACAAAGCCGGTGATTACCTTCGTCAATTCTCCCGTATTCCTAATACACTGGTCCAGTATTGCGCCATACACGCGTCCCATATGCTCCAATTCCTCCATGTTGAAATGAGGGTCCTGCCTGAAGAGGGTCATCGCCTGCTGATAGGCCCTCACCAGCTGGGCCTGCTGTTCGGCCAGCTCCTTTACCCTATGGTAGGTAGTCAAGACATTCTTCACCAGCCATAGCTCTTGATAATACCCCGCAAAAAGGTCCTTCTGCTGTCGCACCCAGTCCGCGATGTCCGTCAGCCTTTCCAGCTGCATGATGTTCTCCAGGGATTTTTGGGTATTCTGCAGGCCGATGGTCTGCGTCTGCAGGCGCTGGATGGCCAGGTCGGTGGCGACGATGACTTTTTTGACGGCCATATTGATGATCTCGGCGATGGGAAATTGTGCCTGGGTTTTCGAGGGTGTCAGCATGGACAACAGCACCATTACTCCTGTGAGCAGCCATTTCACGGACCCGTCCCTGATGGAGGCCGCCAGGACAGCGATCCCCTTCTGCAGGCTGCCGTATTTGCGGGCATACTCCTGCACCCGTACTTTTTCCGTCTCGTCTGTCGTGAAGGTGAGGTGCTCTTCCAGGGAGACCTCCACCCTGTATACCCTGCTACAGCTGGTGCCCAGGCTGATGAACATCTCCTTATATTTCCGCTGCAGGTCCCTGTGCTGGTTGAGCGACAACACCATGGTCTTGTCCATCTCCGTCAGACCCAGCACCTGCTGCAGCTCGTCAAACCGGTTGCGGTATTTGTTCAGGTCCAGCAGGATCTTACAATCGGCATTATTCAGGATGGCTTGCTTCACCACAGGGCTGGAGATGATGTCTTCCACTTCCTGCGTGACCACGATAGCCTCACCATTGAATTTCCTCACCGTCTTGTAGAGATAGCGCATGAATTCACTCATTCCCTGCCGGGCAATGGCCTTCCACGCTTCTTCGATGACAATTATCTTCCTGAGGCCCGGCAGTTTCCGCATTTTGCCGATGAACACTTCCATGATGACAAGGGTGACCACCGAAAAAAGTATGGGATGATCCTTTACGGAGTCAATTTCAAATACAACGAAAGGCTGCTGCAACAGGTCCAGCTGTTCCCGGGCATTCAGGAGAAAATCATACTCGCCACCCTTGTAGAAAGGCCGCAACACATACAGCAGATTTTCCAGGTCGAAGTCTTTAGCTTTTACTTTATCTCCCGCCAGTATTCCCACAAATTCATCCCGAAGGAATTCGTAGAAGGTGTCGAAGCAGGGGAACAGGTCCTTGTTTGCTGCGCATTTTCCAAAATACAATTGGATAGCATTGGACAGCGCTACATATTCACTACGGATAAACGCCTCGTCCTCTTTTTTCCAGAGTGTCAGGATCAGGGCTTTCAAGCTTTCCTTCTTTTCAGTGTCCAGGACCTCCCCCTGTCCTAACCAGAAAGGATTGAATGAGAGCGGGCGTTCCTCGGTATAGGTGAAATAGTACCCGCCCATCATTTCACAAAGGCCCCGGTAGCTATTGCCGATGTCCACGATGACGATGTGAAAGCCTTGCATGGCGTACCAGTACAGCAGGAGGTTCATGGCAAATGATTTTCCGCTGCCGGAAGGACCGATGACGATCTTATTAAGATTAACGATCCACCCCCGCCGTTTAGGTTCGTCCGAGAGGTCCACCTGCAGGGGACGGCCATGGAGCCGCTCGCCCAAACGCACTCCCCTACAACCAGGACTTTCCTGGAAATTCGTCTCGGGCAGGAGCATACAGACCGCCTGGTGCGCCAGCATATAGTAGGTCTCTTCGGGTGGAAGATCAGCCGCATTGCCGGGCGCACATGCGCTCCATAATTGTGGTGCGCTGACCGTTTCCAGGTAGGGCGTCGCCCCTGTTTTTCCAATAGCGGTGCTGACTTCGTCGGACATACGCGACACATCACCACTATCATCGGTCCAGGACTGGATATTAAAATGTGCGCTGACGATCTGCTGGTCTCCTGCCATCGACTCGTCCAGGAACTTCGTCACCGCCTCGCAGGCCAGGGCATTCTCCCGGGAATGGACAGACAAGGACTGCAACAATCGTCTTTTCCGCTCCAGTTTTTTACGGACCTCCGTCGGATCTTCTTTTATCAGGATCTGGTTATAGATATGATTACGAGGCAATAATGCGCCCAGATACGAAGCATTGCCGATGGGATAAGCCGTATGCTCCGTAGAATACGGTCCATAGGCTACCCAGGCGCTGCACTGCGCAGGCAGATGATCTGCATCAGGAATGCTATGGAAAAGGCAAAAATTATTGCCAATACGCACCCGCTCCCCAAATTCAATATCCCGCAGTTCGCGCGGCTCCCCCGGCTTGATCAGCTGATAATATTCCTCGATAAGGCCCGCCTTCTCCGGGGTGCCTATGAAATCTTCGGCTGTCAGCTGTTCTGCTTTCACCTGGCCACCGTCCGTCAGGGTCTGGATGAACTGGTTCACTTTTGCCCTGAACACCTGTTTCGCCTGTGGCGAAAGGGTGTCCTGTGGGGAAAAATGCTTACGCAGCAACATTTTCCGGGTCATGATACGCCGGCGCTTCGGTCGCCGGGTGATGTAGAGAAAGCAGCTTTGTTCCATATAGGGACGCTCGTGATGGTGCCTTTCGCTGCTGATAGCAAGCAATCCATCCGGGGCTTTTTCGAAATTCCCCTGCCAGCTTGCCTGCCAAAACTTGTCTGCGATATGTATGATCGTATCAGGCGGCATGGGTTCCAGCGCTTTCAGCAGACGGTTACTCCATTGACGGTATTCTTCCCCGGACATGGTGAAAATTCCTGGTTTTGTGATCTTATAGCCATATGTGATATCTCCCAGCTTACTGACAAGGTGATCCTTTGCCACCTCCCCGATATGCAGGAATTCTTCTATACTATGTCGCATTGTCTGTTTTTTAGTTGTGTGTACAAGCTCCTGCCCGCGGAGCGTAAAGCCATCGGGAACTGCTTTGCCGTCTGCCGCTTTCGCCATCCATGCACTCCCCACCAGCTGCTGAATTTATAGGCGGACCCGATCCCAAAGGCGCCCATTCCAAAGCATAGGACCAGGCAGACCCAGCTGCTCACCCCGGCGATGTACATAATGGCGAATAAGAAAAGATCGGCTAATATTGCCCCGACGGCGTAAAGGATATACTGTCCTTTCAGGCCCTTCAGCTCGATGGGGGCATTGACGCGCCTGTGTACCTGGTAAATGGTGTGCATAGACGCTGTTTTAGATGCCAAAAAAGGATTTCAGGACAGTGGCGACGATGACGAGAAAGACGCAGGCGCCAAACCATCCAACCAGTTCCCTGGTGGAACGCTGCTCTCCTGCTACCATCGCGGTAAAGACACGAAAGGCGCCAAACAGTCCGAACAGAGCCCCCACCCCATAGAGCAATTGGGTTGCTGTATCGAAGTAGCTCCTGATCATCGTGTTAGCTTGATTCAACCCATTATTTCCGTCGGCTGTTTGGGCATACAAGGCGAATTGATAGAGCAGGGATGTTGTTGTAAGAAAGAGGAAAAAGAGGGAGTGCCTTTTGGAAGGCTGTAAAAGCAAGGAAGACATAAGGATGAAGTTTTAAATGAGAGGAATAGAAAAGGGTTGTAACTAACGGTTTTGACGTCATTACCGTCGTCGTCGCAAAAAGCGAAGCATTTCCTTTCGGTAAAATAACAGGGAGACCACGGCGTAGTAGCCGATGGTCAATAGAAGGATTGTCTGGGCAAAGGCGGCCCAGGTGATGGAGTGTAACATGGCAATAGATATTTGTTATAAAACAAAAATCTATAAAGCCCTTAAAGAAAATAGGTCCACCTGGACTTGTTTAATTGAATTATTTTCCTTTTCTTTTATTAGCGTAGTATTGGTCCCGGGCTCGCTTAAACGAGCTATCCGACATCTGCAGGTAGGTCCAAAGGATATTATGGGGTACCCGCTGCAGCAGCTCCGGCTCTTTCTCTTCCAGCATTGCATAACGCTCAAATATGTCCTGGTCGGCAAGCCTGAATCTCCGTAATTCCGAAAAACCATAATAATTCCGCAGGATCCGGCCATGATGTCTTTCAAATTCCGGGAAAAGTTCCAAAGCTTCCTCCAACTCCCGGTATGAAATGCACCAGCAGACACAATCTTCCAGGGCGACAATATTCTCATAAGACGGGTGCTGCTCGAAGAAACTGGAAACGGACATGAAAATATGTCCCTCAGGAAGCAGCCAGGACGTAACTTCTTTCCTATCGACGTGATAAATGCGCACCAGGCCCGATTCAAGAAAGTAGATGTAATTGCTGGTCTGTCCCTCCATTAACATGAATTCTCCCTTTTTAAATACTTTTCTTTTCAGGATCTTTCTCAGATGAGCTATCAATTCGGGAGACATTTTCCGGATGCCATTGAATAAGATGAATAACTGTTCCATAACGATAAGGTTTAATCGTTTTCCGAACAGCAAAAACCTTTCCAGTTTTATTATCCAGGTGTGCTTTATATATACAGCCATGGGAGTCGACCCAAAATCTCTGAAAACCTTCAGTTCAGTTGGTTGATCTAAAGCTGCTGCTTTACTCGCTTTCGTTATACTGCTCATTAATCACCGCCAGAATTTTGGACATGTCCCGGCCTTTCGATGTGCAAAAAATCACCATGTCCAACTCAATCTCATGTTGCAGTACCTGCGCAGTGTTTGAAATCGACTTAATTCTCTGAAACAATTTAATCTTAGCCGATTCAACATGTAGGTCGTCCTTGCTCTCAAACATTGCTTTGTGAACCAACCAATTTCGCTCCTGCAAAAAATCGATTAGCCCATTCTGGAGCGACTCAACAAAAATTTTCTCACTGGCAGACATTTTTATCGCCTTTCCCAACGTGTATCCTCGATGTTTATTTAAGATTTCGTCCGCCGCTTCTTTGTTTGCTTCGCTATTGAGTTTTAGTGTGATTGCGTGGCTCAACGCCGCTTCAACATGTTGGATCATGCATATAGCTTCGCCCATAAAGCAGTACAATGTAACTTCATCCTGGTTAGCTGGTTTTGGCACTAAGTTATGTTTCATATATATTCTCTTAAAAATAAACGATTTCAGGCACTTATAGTACCTAAATAGGATTTTTTTTAAACCGCTTAATTCATCGCATTGCTTCTTCTCAGGTGCTGCGCATAGATCCCCCAAAAGAAGGACACCGTCATTTTCTGGCAAAGAATGATCTCATTTTCCCGTAAAATGTCATGGGCAATTGGAATGGAATGTATCCAGGTGGGTACTATTGGGCGTTTAGGTATACCCAGGTTGTACCGTGTATAAAAGTCTTCTATCAGCGTAAAGACAGATTGAAAATGCAGGGCTTCGAAACAGCAGAAATTAATATACACCAGGCGGTCCCGTTTTTTGATCTCTATCGATGTCCCATTCTCCATCACCGTGACCATGATCGACAGCGCTGAATCAGGCACCTTGCCGAATTTGCCATCACATTTTATTTTTGCAGTCATATCTACAATCTCCTGGTCGAAAGACGCATCGACTACGGGATAGCCTGGAGGCACCAGGTACTGAAGTTGGTAGATAGGTTGGTTTACTTGTGTCATAAATAGGATAAGCGCTTCATTGCGCCGCATTCTCTAAGATCCAGCCAAATCTCCTTTTTAAGAAAAAATTACGCCCGGGTAGCACGCATCGGAAGCTATCAAGAATATGGCGGACAAGCCATCCAAATACACCTTCAGCGTGTTTTATAAGACTTAAACCCTGATAATATGCATCCTACCCTCCTGGAAGTGTGTAAATCCCTGGACAACCTGGCAGCAGCCGTTGAAAATGGCTATTCCGATGATAGAACAATGACAGAGATCTGGGGCTGGTCCTGTCCGCCGCTGAACAGGCATGACCTGGCCAATCTGGCCAGATCACTCTCCGCAAAAATAAAAGAGAACGCGATAGAAGAGCTGGATGATCCGTTGAGCGCTATGTTGGCGGAGATACCCCGACGGGTCAATACCTACAGGGCGCATAGCATAACGTATCTCTTCAATGGAAATGGCGCCACCGCTGTAACTGCCTATTTTTCTTTGATCAACTGGGTCAAGGCAACGATCGAACCGCTTTCCGCATGGCAATTCCTCCAAAAGAATAATGCATTGCCGCATCAATTGGCCAGGAAGCTAAAGAGTATCCAGGTTGAATTGGAGGAGATCCTCCCCAAAAAAGATGAATTGACAAAACAGATCCGCCTGATCCAGGATGCCACGGAGACGGCAGCTTCGCTCCCGGTGGATCTCGACAGTTTGAAAGATGCCAGGAACAGGCTGGCCGCCACTTTTGCAGAGGCGACGAAATCATCGGGAAAAATAGAGTCTTACGAAAAGGCGTCCAAGGCAGCCAGGGAAGCCATTGAAAAAAGAAAGGAAGAGGCCGACAAATTGGTGCAGCAATGCGAGGAGGCCTATAAGATCACCACCACAAAAGGCCTGGCAGGAGCTTTCAGCGAGAAGGCGATCAAACTGTCCAACGCAAAGTGGGCGTGGGTGGGAGGATTGTTCCTGTCATTGGCGGCCGGCGTGTGGATCGGCGCTTCCAGGTTCGAGACGCTGGCGAAATCCCTGCAAGGCGCCACCCCTCAATGGGGTGTCATCTGGATGGATTTTGCATTGTCGGTCATCGGGCTGGCGGCGCCCATCTGGTTTGCCTGGGTGGCCACCAAACAGATCGGCCAGTGCTTCAGGTTGGCAGAGGACTACGCTTTTAAAGCCTCCGTGGCAAAGGCATACGAAGGCTACAGGCGTGAGGCCGCCAGGATCGACGCCTCATTCGAGGCCAGGTTGTTCAGCAGTGCCCTGATGCGACTGGATGAAGCGCCGTTACGCCTTGTAGAGACGGATCATCATGGCAGCCCCTGGCAGGAGCTGTTCTCCTCCCCGGGCTTTCAAAAAGCCCTGGATACCATTCCGGAACTAAAAGATGCATTCGTCAAGCTGGCAAAGCAAGGCTTTGATCTCATCAAGCCGAATGGGAATGGTAAGGCGGGAAAAGAAGTCAAATCCGAAGCCTAGCCCTCATTTTGCAGAAGTATTCCCGATCTTGGGAACGATCTGTATGATAAATCGCTGGTTGCGGCTCTCTACCTGGAAATTGTCGGTGGAATCGTGGGCAAACCTCCCTACACCGCCCCAGCCATTCCCCGCGATCTGCAGATCGATCAGGCTTTCATAGACGGGAGCTTCGAAATTGATGCCCTGTGTTTTCCAATAGCTCCAGAGATTATAAGCCCTTTTATAGCTTAGCTCATAGTCATTAAATTGATTCGTGGATGCAAGGTGAGAGGAGGATCCCGATACGATCAGCAGCCAGGAGACCTTTTTCAGGTCGGGATCCCGGAGCTGGTCCTCCGCCAGGCGCTCTACCGTATGCTTCAATTGCAGGCCAACTTCATGGATCTTCTTTTCCGTGGCCTCGTAGCTCACTAGTTTTCCAACGGCAATTTCAGATTCCCCTCTTTCGAAAGCAACATCGAAGGCCAGCGTAAAACGTTTGAGCCCCGGCTCGTAATGGAACAGCGCAGTGTCATTTTGTAATGGTTTCAGGTTCTGCTCCACCTGGTCATACACCTTTTGTTTGCCCTGGAGATCCCGGATGGTGTTCTGCAAGCTAATAAACGTCAGCACATAGAGGACCAGCATAATGAAGAACAGGTTGGTCATGAGGTCGGCAAAGCTGGGCCAAAAGAAATTATTTTCCCTTTTCTTCATATCTATGCTTCTTTACTGAAACCAGCTACTCACCTGCTGAGTCAGGCTTTTCCTGTGATGAGTTTTCCTATTTATCTCCTGTAGAATGACAATGGATGCTTCCAGGTTTTGTCTCAGCAGTTGGAGCTCGGCATCCAGCTTGTCTATCCGGCCCCCGGTGCTCCTCCTGATCACACCCACGGAAGTATTAAGATCTTCGAGGAGGGAAAGCTTGGAGATCTGCGTCCCGTTCTCCCTGAAAGTGCGCGCCAAATGATCTCCCTCTTCAGATGTCAGCTGCCTGATCGCTTCGATCTTCGTCTGCGTGTGCTCTTCCAACTGACGGAGCGATTTCAGCATGATGTCCTCCATTTCAAGAACACTCCGGCTGACGATGGCAAGCCTGTCGTTCAGCTGCTCATCGAATTTCTCCAGGGACTTGATAACCATGTCCTCTACCTTTACAACTGCCTTATTGATGATCTCCCCCCTGCTCTCCAGCTGATGGAAATGGTCATGCAGGAACCGGAGGAGCTGGTTGCTTTCTTCCACCCTGCTGTTGAGTTTTTCAGCCAGGTCTTTGAAATGGTTGGTACGGGAGAGGATGTCGCCAAATGAGCCGGCCAGTTGGGACAACCCGTTGCTCAGGCTATTCATGGTATCCAGGTTCTGGTTGAAATGCTGCAGGTGGGAAGTGGTGACATGCAGATCTTTCAGGATCCGGGCATTGGCGTCTGCGAACTTTTCCAGCTCGATGTTGTCCAATGTCTGCAAGGCTTCGTATTTCTTGCTTAGTATTTTGGATAAGACCTGCAGGTTTTTGCTGAAATCTTCATTGAAGCGGGACAGGCTTTGTGGCATGCCGGTTATTCCGGGTTGGGTGCTTTGGTGCAAGACGGGGAACAGCTTTTCATGGGTAAAGTCATAAAAACGGGTCTTCCCTTTTTCAAGCAGGACCTTCGCGCTATTGAAAGCAAAGTTTCCATTCATCACGGTGCAGAGCAGCCCCCATAAGCTGGAGAACATGGCGACACTCACACCTCCCAGCAGGGGAGAAATATCGAATGTCACCTGGGAGTCACCCCTGGAGTAAAAATTATAGAGGCCGAATCCTATGCCGATGATAGTGCCAGCCATGCCCATATAAAGGGGGACAGGCAGGCAATGGATCACCGGATCTTCCTGTATTTCCAACTGCCGATCGACCGTATCCTTCACCAGCTGTGGATCGGTGAGCAATCCTTTGTTCTTGATCAAATCAATGTTGATCGAAGAAATAATGTCCTTGAAGCCAGGCGCGAATGTTTCGTTGGGCTCGATAAAGACCACCCTCTGCCTGATGAGGTCGTCCCTGTCTTCCTCCTCATACCGCTGTACGTTCTCCAGGATCGTCGCCGGGTCCAATTCCCTGAGATGATCGACAGGAACGATGATCTCCTTGATCTTCAACAGGTCAGTACCAGGCAACAGCCACCTGAGCCGGGTGATCCGTCTATATGTCCTTATTGCAATGGCCGTTTGAACGACGACTATTACTGCGACGGCAAGCACCTCGATAATTAGCTTATTCATAAATAATAGTGGCTGGAGTATCTAATTTCCATTTATCACTCTGTTTGACAATAATACCGGGTTTGACGGTCCTGATCTTTTTTGTTGATGGGCCGGGGCTGTTCTGGATCGTGCATACGGGCCAAAGGATGAGGTCCGGCGCGCTGCTGGCATTCTGGGCGGCCCGTTCGTCATCCATGAATTCAAAAGAAGCCCTGTGATCGCTTAGGAGGGAGATCTTGTAGAAGCGTTCCGAGGGATGAATGAGCTCACTGATGGCATGGACGCTAAAGCTGCTGTCCTTATTGGGAACGGACGCATAGAGCACGGGGGATGTTAATGACAGCGCCGGGGTGGCAGTCGCCGGCTTATATTCGTCCTGTCCGCGACCGGGCTGCGCCGGCAATAGCGATACCTCATTTTGCAGGCTTTGGATAGCGCTGTTGGCAGAAGAAAGATAGTTTTCATATTGGAGAATGCGTTCCTTCAACTCCTTTATATCCACCTTGTAGCCACTCCATTCCATTTTTTCAAATTCCGTCACGCCCACCAACGGGCGCTCTTGTAAATATTGGAGCTTAGCTCGCAACCGTTGGAATCGCCGCCGTAGTACCCAGCCGGCTCCCAATAAGATCACAGCTGTTATAATGATAAAGTTCCCAAACTGTGAAGAGAGCGACTCCTCTTCCATCCGGATCTCGCCGATCTCTTTGGCAAGAAGGTCCATGCGGGCGCTTGTTCTTTCCTGCCAGGTAGAGTCTTTTCCGGGGGCGGGCTTGCCAGGCTTCTGAAGTAGCCTCACCTTGAAAAAACTCTCCAGTTGTGTGGCAAATGCCTGCCGGGCGCCAGAATCAAACTGGGCGATACTGTCTATCTTATGCAGCTTAGGATTCTCAAACATGAGCTTCACAATTGCTTGTATGGCCTCCTTGTAAGTTGTAAAAGGGGGGGATCGCTGTTTAATTTTAGAAAATTCAGGTTCAATATTGCCCATGGACTCGAAATGATTGTCTTGCAGAAGCGTTGACAGCTTTTCTGAATGGTCGGGTTCGTCAATGGTATTATGGAACTGTGATTTGATCTTCTCAAAGGCCGCCTCCTCTCTACTGTCGGGGTGTGAGAAGGCATAGTTCTTACAATATTCGAATGCCAGCCGGGAATAGGCATAGTTCACGGCCGTATTGATGGAATCAGCATCCACCACCTGTGCATATGCCGTGCCATTCATAAATAGGATAAGGTATATGAACAGCCGTTTTGTTTGCATGGTATTCAATTGTTGAATGGGGTAATTGCTATCTCATGGCTCAATTGGACCAGGGCGCCGGCGATGGGATAAAAGAACAGCGATTCCTGGATCCTGGCCTCCGTGTTGTCCTTTGTCTCTGCTGCCTTTTTATCCAGCTCGGACCTGAGCTTCGTGATGAGGTCCTCTTTGAGCACCGACCTGTACTTTGACAGCATGGAGCTGTTAATGCCGAACTTATCGCTGAGATTCAGCTCTTTGTCCAGGTCGAACAGCATGTCGATGAAAATATTGACCTCTTGTATGACACTGGTTAAGATCGTCTCGTTATTGCATACCTGGGAATAGTCTAAATTTTCGTCCCGGGCCATGGTGTCGAGGGTATCCCCCAATAAGATCGTCTTGATATCGTCGACATCGACATCGTTGTCATTCAGGAGTCCGCCTTTGCAGGTGATCTCCTTGGGCTCTGCATGTTTCCACAGCTTTATTTTCCCGGCGGGCAGTCCATAAACCTTTTCAAAGATCCACCTGGTCAGCAGCTGCAGGTTCTTCAGGTCACTGCTCTCGTCTGCAATATTTATGATCTTGGATCCGGTGCCGCTGAATGTAATATGTCGCGGAAGATCCATTTTCTTCGAGCGCATCAGCTTTGCGACATGATAGATAATGGCGGCGTAAAACACGATGAAAAGGATCTTGAAATCATCATCGTTGGTCAGCAGCTCGTTGAAGGAAATGGGGATCTTTTGCCCGGTGATGGACCGGTTGTGCTCGATGGCAAAGAAGAAGGCGGAAATATCCTCTGCCTTTTTTTCTGCCCCAATCTCCTGGAGGATCTTCCCCAGCATGCTGAGATTGTTGGCATCATAGTGCTGCTTCTTTTCCGTCAGCGTGGTGATATTTTCATTGATCATGCCACTGATCTTCGGCAGGTATTTTTTCATCAGCCCGTTGAGCTCGAATGGCCCGCCAAAAATGGTGTTGGCCGCAAACCTGAAGGAGGTCAGCAGTTCGGGCTGGTTCCTGCGGTAGATCACTACGTCGGTGGTGCCGCCGCCGATATCGATGCCTACCACGGGATAATGCGCGGCATCTACCCCCAGGTTCTCCTTGAAGTAATAGAAAGGCGCTACCGATTCCGAAAGGGGACGCAATTTTCTTTCAATTTCCTTGCGGGAGATATAGGTGGCAAAATGACTGCGCCAGGTCTTTTCCAGGCTGCCCTTCCTGCGGGACGACATGCTGGAAGGATAGAACCAGGTGATCTCCGTATTTTCCAGGTCGCCTCCTTTGATCAGCACTTTGTTACGGATGAGGAAGATGATCTGTTCAAAGAATTTCTCCACCCGGATCCGGTCCTCATCCAGCATGGTATAGTTGCTCCATTTAAGGTTCGTAAAGATCTTTGAATTGGACCTTTTCGGTAGCTTCTCATAGAAAAAAGGGATGTTGAAGTCCGAAAGGATATGGGTGGTAGTCGCCGGCCTGAGATGCTGATGATGGCTGAGGGCTGTCCGCTGGGGAAATTGAAACTCATAACCCTTCCCGATATGTTCGGGAAGGAATTCATGCGGAATGAGCTGCTTTATGAGATTAAGCGTTCCGGACAAGGGATTGGATCCGTTGAGCGCCGGGTCATGCAAAGTGGCCACTTGGATATCCTCGTTGGTGATCTCGAAGGGCTTCGATTCCCTGGCGCCATTGGTCTTGTACTCTATATGGGTATTGGTCGTTCCGAAATCGATGGCGAATTTATACACATCGGAGCCATGGAAACATTTCCGCAGGGTCGGTATCATGATGCCATGGATGCCATTCTGATCCAGCTGGATATAGTCGAATTGCTTCTTCAGCGCGTAATATTTCGTGGTAACGGGATCCATCTCCTTGTCGCTCCTTTTGGAATCGACGGCTTCCACCCGCTGATTATTGCTGCCTGTGAAAAATTGCAGTTTGAAGTCGATGTGTTTTTGATCCTGGTCCTGCAACATGACCCTGTAGGAGAGGTCGACGGGAAAATCAGCCCTGATATCGGGAAAAATGGCCAGGCCCATCTGGTAATCGACAACAAACCCCTTGTTGTTCATGACGTCCGGCTGTGTCTCTCCACCCACAGGGCGGCTGTTATAGGTTCGCTTGAACGTGATGGATTGACCGCTGGCCCGGATCGGGATCTTCAGGGTGACGTCGACAGAACCCGCATAGGCCATGATCGTAATTGAAGGTGTACCAGGATCTTCCGAAAGGAGGTCCTCGGGGTTGAAAAAGTCGAAGAAAAGACTGGTCAGCGGTAAAAGATAGGACTTGCCTTTGTCGCCCGACTCGACACCCAGGTTCCCGTCGAAGAATTTGCTCCTGTTGATTGGATAAGGTAGTCTCACCAGGAAAGGCTCTAAAAAGTCGCTGATAGTCAGATAAGGATATTCGTCTATGACGCCAGGCAACCGGCGTTTATTCAGGTCGGTCGCCGCATCGAATGCGGGGACAGGCGTCATATTGTCCCATCTGACGAATGGATCCGTATAGACCAGGGGCATGGAAAATTTATCCTGCAGCAGCAGTGGAGGATAAGAAAGGGGAGATTTTGTAGCCTTAATGACAAACTGGCTGTTCTCGGCGATGACTTTTTTTCTTTCTCTTTGCTTCTTCTTCATCAGGGGAAGCCCCAGGACGTCTATGACTTCATTTTCCGTCCCTGTATCCAGGGGATCATAATTAGCCACGAATTCCGACAAGATATTGGGTACTTCTTTGGTCTGGTACCCCTCATATCTTTTCATCGTGTTGTAGATCTCCAACAGAATGGGGTCCCGTGACCCCGAGTGAATATCGAGATTGGCCTTCAGGTAGACGGAGAATTCCGCCATCTTCGCTGCAGCGGGATTTGCCTTGAAAAAATGTTGCAGGTACCGCTGGAATTCCGGGTCCCTTTTGTATAAAGGACGAGGCTTGCCGCTGAAAAGCGTATCGTTCCCAAATTTGATTTTTGTAAAGCTCAGATCGTTGCCGGAGGTAAAGAACATGGTAGAAGGGGAAGTGCCACCGACGATCTTATGTTCGATGAACAGGAAAAAAAAGTTTTTGCACAGATGAAAGTTGTAGGCCTCCTGGTCCTGCCGGAAAAAGAGATCAAGGGTCTCTCCATACAGGCGATGGGCCGGGTTGGCAGATGTCAGCAATGCCTCCAGGTCCTTCTTCTTGCTCCAGGTCCTGATCTGGGCGCGGCCGCCCAATGAGTCTATCTTGAAGAAGATCTCCGCGATGTCCAGGCAGTCGGACACCAGCCTATGATAGATCGTATCGCCGTCCAGTAGTTTTTTATCCATCACATATTGAAAGGCCGTTCTGAAAAGATCGATCCTTGCAAAAGGGCTGGGGATGGATGTCGGTTCCTTGCTGGCAAAGTCCCCATCAGGGTTAGCTATTTTCTCGATGGTCTTGGGTCCGTAGTCGGTGCCTGTATTTTCCCAATGCTGCAGATCTTTGTCGGAGAAGAGACGGAATACCTTGGACATAAGTTAGAATAATTTTTGGTTTATCAAGTCTTTAGTGGCACTGGAAAATGTACCCATAAATCGCCGGTTGACACTGGTATTTCCGACCTTTTCTGCGGCCTTGTTGAGACACGCGATATAGAGCTCATAATTATTTTTCGAAATACCCGGAATGTAATCCGTAAAGGACTTCTTTTCTTCGATCCCATTCAGCAATGAGAACAGACTGGGTGTATTGATGCTGATATCCGTCACTTCCTGGTTGACATTGGTTTCAGGCTGAATATTGAAGGGGGCAAAAGAGACCTTATTGCGATGCATTTCGCCCAGCCACACTCTAAAAGATTTGTTGAATTCCGACAGTGTCTTATAAAAGGTCTGTCCCATAAAGTTCCTGTCGAACTTATTCGTGTAGGCCGAGGCGTAAGGATGGGCCAACTGATTGGGTAAAGCATTTATACAGAAAAGATTGAAATAGAAGAAGGCCGTGAGATCACCCCGGATCAACGCCACCGTCTCATCATAGAGATCTTTAAAATTCAGCCGGTCGGTGTTGGATGCAACGCCAAATTCTTTATACACCGGGTTGTTGGCCTTGCCATTGGCCGTGGAGACGAAATTGGGATCGATATTGGCAAAATCAACGATGGCAAGGGCGGAGGCCAGCTCGATAAAATGAGCATCATTCCGTTGATCCATGCCACCTTCTATATTGGTATATTCGTTGGAAACCAGGTCCCCGATGTAGTAAAGTGCATTGACCGAAGAATTGCCTGTGACATTTTTGGCGTAGTAATGAAGTGCGGCCTTAGTCTTGGAAATAAAGCCCAGGCTATCTATCTCGGATGTATCGTCTTTGGCGACCTTAAAATAGGGTAGCACGGTGATGGCCCCAATCACCGCATTCTTTAAGAAGTCATAAAACTGACCATTGACGACGCCTTCCCTTATGTTCTTCAGGAGAAGGGGGAAACCCGCGGCGCCGGTGCCACCAAAGATGGAGCTGATGATGAAGATCCTGTCGTCTTTGTCGAAATTGGAGGCGAATGCTCCAAAGGCCTCACTCCGGGTGAACTGGTTCATCACGACGCTGCCAATATTGGGATGTCCTTTAAATCCCACATCCAGGCTGGCATCCAGGTTCTTTTCAGAGAACAGCAGGCTGGTGAACCATTTGTTGTTGGGGTCGAGGCTGTCATAATCGATAAAGTTCCTAAACCGGTCGTCTTGCACACCATTAAGCTCGAAGCGGAAGCCGTCGATGACATTTGATGTCCCGCCTTTCCGGGCGACAGCCTCACTAAGCGTCAGGATAGGTGTCCCAAAGAAGTTGTTGTGTGGAAAGTCCACCAGCTCGTTATGGATCTTCTGATAATCCCCCAGTAACTTCACCGTTCTGTTGAGATCACCGCCCGCCCGGTCGGGGTCTATGATGATGGGAACGATCTGGGTGAAATTTGTTTTTACGCCGGAGGCCAGCAGCATCGTGAGGGACTTGATGACCCTGGCGCCTGTGCCTCCGATACCGAATATGAATAGTTTAGGCATGTAGTGCGATTTATCAATGAGGAATGGGCGTTTGTCTGGCATTGGTGCTGAACCATCTGAAGAACAGCATGAACAGGATGTATGCGATGCTGGAGACGGCGCCGTTAGCCAGCCCGATCAAATAGTATTCGGTGGAATAATGAAGTCCGATAGTTTCCAGCTGAGGCTGTGGCCAGAATCTTCCGATTATCCCATTCAGCAGGAAGTTGCCCCCCATGACCGAAGCCCAATGATACCACCTGGAAAAGGAAGGGCGGTTAATGACATAGTAAAACAGGATCCCCGCCAGGATGCCCGAAACACAGGCTGTAATCCCCATTGGCGCATATAAACGTTGGGCGATCAGCTCGTCCGAGAATCCCGAAGCATAATACAGGGCTTCGTAAAGGTGTGAAAAGAATTCATTCATATCGTTGATGATTATTTTTTCTTTTGATAATGGCCAGCATTGCAAAGGTCAGCACGGCGACAGCCAGCAAGCCAAACAGGATGCCCGGCAGCCGGGCCCTGGATATTCCTTCCTTTCGGATCTTTACTACCATCGAAGGGAAATAGGTTGACTGTGCGGGACATTTCATGCTATACGCGTCGGAAACGCCCTCTATTAGATATTTGATACCAAATGTCTTGTCCCCACTGGTATCCATGCTTTCGATGGTATTGGATTGTTCCACCCAACTGGGGGTATGATGGAGCAGATCTATTTTCAGGTCTTGAAGGGGGTATTGGCTGGTGGTAGAGACGGTAATGAGATAATTGGCTTTCCCGTTTTCCAGCGTTACCCAGTCATTTTGACTCAATGCATTTCTGGAAACTGGAAGGATGGACTCGATCCGGAAGTTCCCGGAGACCCGGTAATTATTCCTGTCGGTGAGATAGGCAGGCTCGACCGGGACATTGGAAAGGTCGGCGGCAATGGTAAACTGTAGTTTCCCATCCTTGTATTGTATATTCTCGATGCTGCGGACATCGGATTCCTGCCTGTCAGCTGCCATAAATTCACCGACCTTGCCGGTCAATTTCAATACCGTATAATAAGGTGTTTTTGTTTTCGTGGCTGCAGAGAGAAAATAATAGTCGCGGAATCCGGCCAGGTGGTTGAAGCCTGGTTTCATAAGCAGATCCGCTACAAGCGCATCCGGACCGAAGATCCATACGTAATACGGTCTTGTAGATCCGGGAGGGAGATAGCGTACGTTTTCGCTCCGCAATCCCGGGTCCCAATAATAGTATTTGCCGTTGAACTGGCTTTTCATTTTCAGGATGAGGACCGAAATGCCATCCAGGCTATTGGCGAAGATGAGCTTGGTCGAGGCACGTTGAGTGCTCAGCAGGGCGCTGGTATTGATCCCTTTTATAGAGCAAATAAAGTCCGACACCAAAATGTTCAGCGTATTGGTGTCGCTCCGCGAAAAGATCATGGAGAATATATTATCCAGGTCGCTGGAGCTTCTGTCGCCACCCCGCATGGCAAAGCTGGCCGGGGTAAGGTATTTGATGAACTGGCTGATGCCCGTGGAGTCGGGAATGGGACGGGAATTTATGTAATAGAGTTTCAGCGATTTCGGGCCATATACAATAGAGAGATTGGACAGCAGGTTGAAGAGGGAGTCCTTAAAGCTGGTGAGCCCGCTGACATAGCCGTCCATGCTACCTGAATTCTCCAGGTAAAAATTAATTTTCGGTGCTATGATGGCTGGGGGCTTCGAAAAAGGATCGAAGATCGTTGGGGCATCCCGGTTTCTCCTTTGGCCTGCTATTTCATTGATTCTGGCTGTCAGCCGTACGGGATCAGCATTTTTTGCAGAGTCCAGCAGTTGCGGAAGGAATACGCTATGTATATCGACGAAGCGAATAAGACTGTCCCATTCATCCTTATTTATATCATTCTGCTCCCGCAGCGCAATGCTGATCTGATCATTCAGCTGTTGGGCAGGACTGCGGCCACAGGAAGTCTCCAGGACCAGGAATAATGCAAAAACAACAAACGTTACGGTGTTTACACACCGGCAATTTTTCGAAAAATAGGGGCTTACCATAATATATACTAATAGACCGGTGTATTGATTTTTACAGGGCGGCCAGGATTGCCATCTGGGATATGGTCATGACATTTGGTTCCATGGATCTTATGGAACATGGTGGGACAGGTCGTGGGGTCAGAATGCTAAAAACACTTCAATCTGGAAATGGTACTACAGCAACGCGGATGTAGATTATTATAATTTTCTCCTTCTCGCCTCCAATTTTCCCCGAATCGCCCCCCTATCCATCTCCAATATGGCTTTTACCATTCCCTCTATTTCCCCCGGAGCAGTGATCTTATCGAAGTAGGTGCGGTTATCCTCGTGCTCATTCAGCCAGCGCTGCAACGCCTCCCGCTCTGCTTCGGTAAGTGTCTGACGCCGGTATTTATCTATGAGGTCTGGAAGATCCGCATTTGGCATATTGGTCATAATTGAGATTAGGAAAGGGTATTCATACTCAATACTGCCAAACAGGGATAATTACTATTCAAAACGGTGCCCATTTTATAAAAAATCCTTTAACCCTTTCTCCTCCAGTCCCTTGCGGATCTTTTCGCAGGCGGCCCGGCACTGGTTATACACCGTGGAATGCGCTGTGCCTGAAAGGCGGGCGATATCCGCGACGTTCATCCCGTCAATAAAACGCAGGTGGAACACCTGCCGGAGCTTGGGCGGTAATTGCTGCATCAGCGCTTCCATTTCCTTCATGGCCAGTCTGAAGCTGATTTCCGCATCCTCCAGTTCCCGGGTGGTCCTCGTTTCATCGATAAGGTCCTCCAATTGTCCCAGGTCTCCCATGCTCCCGGCCGGGCCCGTCTTTTCATGGGCAGCTTGTTTTAAGAGGTCGATGGCCATATTCCTGGCCGTAAAATAGGCGAAACGCTGGATATGCAACGGCCCTTTCATTTTGGCCCGGTTCATCCATAATTTGAACAAGGTCTCTGCAACAATGTCTTCCGCCGCGTCTTTTCGCTTCACATAGTCGAAAACAAACACATAGAGGGGTACTTCCAACAGATCACACACTCTTTTATATACCTTCTCATCGCCCACCCCGAATTTTTCAAATGATAGTTCATTTAAATGTATGATCATTATCGGAGTGTTATGGTTAGACGATAATCCGTGACAATATGGATAAAATAGATCGCCCAAACGATGAAGGCCACGATGGTCAGGACCAGCAGGCGGCAGATCCATCGTTTCAGGACCTCATAACGCAGATCGTCCTCGATCATCGAATCCAGATCTTGCCTGGATCCGGTCTCTGGCGGTGTAGACTTTTGCATCTTGTTTATTTGTTGATTAATAATCGAAAGCCCTTACCATATCGTAACGACACATACGCAATAATTACTAGTTTTTCCATCTTACATCACCATGCGCAGATCAAACTCGCCGCAGCTGTAGAGATTCATCTTACCGCTGATCTCGCTGATGGTTTCCACCTGCCGGTAGCCCAGCATCAGCAAGGCTTCATTCTCTTCCACGGCGTCCGCGTCGATGGCAGTCTGCACCCTGGAGAAACCCATCCGTAAAAAGGCGTATACGGTCGCAGCCTGCCAGGCCAGCACCAGCAGCCGCTCGCTGGCGCGCACCTGGGGACGGAAGATGAGATACAGGTGCGCTTCCCCACGCGCTCCCTGCATCCGGGCGGCAGGCGGATCCATGCGCAACAAGCTGACGCAGAAGACGGGGACCCTGTTGACAGTCATAACAAACGAATCCACCGTACCGCTGTGCCACAGCGGCCGGTATTGCCGGCGGAACTCCGCATACATGCGATTGAATAGGGCCTGTTCATCCGGTGCTTCATCTTTACCCGGACCGCCGGCCCAGATCCAGCTCAATATTTCTTCCAGGTGAACGACCCGCAATGGCTCGAAAGCGAAGACCCGGCGTGGCTTATCTCTCCGATGCTTGACCATATAAGTGTATTTTTTATAGTTTGGTGCTTAATGTTTCACTAGTAAAAACATGTATTGATCGTAAATATCATCTCTAGCGTTCTCCATTTAATATTTAAGCGTTTATATTTATGGTCCATTTCTACAAGAACCGCCCACCTCCGGAAACTATCCTGACTATCGCTGAAGCCTTTCCATTTTTTATTCGCTTATTCTATTACATAAAATCAATCATCATGTCACCTGCATTTTTTAGCCGGCTGGCCATTGCCACTGCCGTGTGCCTGTTCTCCACCTTCCTTTTTATCCCCCGCCTCACTTCCGCAAGTACATCCAATGGTAAGGACAACACCCATTACTATTATTATCTTACGGATGATGACAGTTTCGATGCCTACAACACAGTCTCAGCCGAGATCGTGCGACTGCAGGGCATTTACGGTGTGACGGTCAACACCAGTTCATTTGGGGGTACACAGGTAGCCAACGGATATACCAGTAATGTATACCCGCACCAGATCTGGCCTTCATCCCTTTTGTATGCCCATTTTTGATAAAATAGTCTGGTAAGCATTGCCTTATTGTCCTGGTCTTAAAACCTCAGCTCGACGCCCATGTGAAATGACTTCAACGGGGGGACAGTCAGAATTGACTGGATCTCGGGATCGCCATTTCTGTATCGTGTCAGCGTCCATAGGTTGGCGCCCTGGATAAAGATCCTGCCGGCGGCCGTTTTGAAAAGTTTCGGCAGCCGGCGGGAAAGGCAAATGCTTTTCAGCCGCAGGTAGTCCGCATTGACCAGGATGGCCGTAGAGCCGAGGTATTTGCCGATGGCGCGTCCTGCCTCGTTCGTATACTTTGCTGTCAGCACCTGGTACCGGGCATTGTCGCCTGGTTCCCGCCAATGCTGGTTGATGTCTGAGAGCTGGTTGCTATACATGCCCGATGCAAGGGTGCCAGGGCGGTTCACGGCATAGACTGCCGCGTCGGCGCTGATGCCCGTCTGGAACCTGGCTTCCACTAAGGCGCTCAGCTCCCAGTTATGCCAGCTCAATGTATTCTCCAGGCCCGCGAGGCACCTGATATCATGGTTGGCAATGGTTGTCCCGTCCTGGAAAGAAAAAACACCCGTTTTCGGATCGACCCTTTTATAAGGCGCTGCATTCACGGAAGAGAGGGACGCCCCTACCACGAGGTCACTGAAAAGGGACTGGGCGATACCGGGATATGCCACCAGCTTATTGGTCGGAAGACTGATCCCCAGGTTCGTTGTCCATGATACCTTTTTATTTCGAATATTTATAGACGTTACATCGAACTCCCACCCGGTGGCCTGCAGCACCGCCGGCGTCTCGTACAGGTACACATTGCCCGTCGAGTCGGGGCCCGACTTGGGTAGGATCTGGTGATCCGTGCGCCAGCGGTACCAGGTGGCCGTAAAGAGCAGACGGTTTTGCAATGCACCGAGCTCCAGTGACAGTTCCATTTTTTTCACGCGCTCCCAGCTTGCATCCGAGCTCAGCTTACCGGTGGAATTGACATCCGAGGTGCGCTGAAAGTTCTGGCTTACAGTGGGTGATAAGTTGTTCACATAACTCTCTCCGCTGCCGATGCCGTCATTCCCGGTGACGCCATAGCTGCCGCTGATCTTTGCAAAGCTGCATACCGGGAGGATCCGGTGAAAGAAGGCTTCCCTCGACAGGATCCAGCCGGCGCCGGCAGCACCGAAATTTCCAAAACGCCTGCCGCCGGAAAACCTGCTCGATCCGTCCCTGCGCCAGCTGAGGTTCAGCATACGTTTTTCCTTCCAATGCAAGGTCAGCTGCCCGAAGTACGCCGAATACAGATAATCGGCAACATGATGCGCAGGCGTTACGCTTTTCGCCATTGCCGGGAATGGCAGGGAGCCATCATCGGGAAATCCACTGGCCGACCAGCCATCGACGGTGGTTCTTTGCCCCTGCCTGCTCATGCCCGCGAAAACTTTTACGTTCCATTGCCTCGTCAGCCAATTGTACTCCAGCCGCGGCTCCAGGATCCAGCTGTTGTAGCGGGCATCCGCCAGCGTGCTGCTCCGCACCGGGTTCAGCGCCGGGTCCTGGTTCCAGCCCGGGTGCGTGCTGAACTCCCTGGTGCGCAGGTTGTTCCCGCCTGCCGTCAGCTTGATGGACAATGAGTCCCAGATGCGGAGACGCGCATCCACGCTGAGCAGGTAATTGTGGGAACCCGCATGGTACCTGTCTCCCGTAAAGCTGATGGGATTGGCGTACGAATAACCGTTTTCCCCGAACACCAGCTTACCGTCCTTCCCGACCAACGGAGGTGCAAAGGGTACGAGGAAGGTCAGCCGGCTCACGTCAGTGACCGGCAGCGTATTCCCGTCCCCGCCGGCGAGCCCTGCCAGTCCGATGTGCAGCTTATCGTGAAGGCTGCGGTAATGAAGCCTTCCATTCACGCTGTACAGCTCATGGGCGGGATGGCCTTCAAAGACATTCGTTTCTCTTACCATACTGCCGCCGATGAAATATTGAACCTTCGGACTTCCTCCGGTGAGGTCAGTATGGACCCTGGTGATATGACCCGGGCCCGGGAAAAAAGATCGCTGCCAGTCCGTAGATCGGGTGGTATCCCATTTCACGAGATCGGGCGCATTGCTGGCATTGGGCTTCGATCCATCATTTTTAAAAGTTTCCCTCCGCATGCTGAGATAATCCTGCGTATTCATCAGATGGGGCAATCGGGTAGGCGCGCTGACACCCGTGCTGACGGACGTCGTAAGCCTGGGCTTGCCCTCTGTGGCCTTGCGGGTAGTAATAATAATAACGCCATTAGCTCCCCGTGTGCCGTAAATAGCCGTCGCATCGGCATCTTTCAGGAACCGGATGGTTTCAACATCCTCCTTATCGATCAAGGACGCGGGATCATGCGATCCGCCGGCGCTGCCCGTATTGATATTACTGACAGACCGTACCCCGGGCGAAAAAGGAATATCATTGATGACGACGAGTGGATCATGTCCACTGCCAATGCTCATCCCGCTACGGAGGACAATGTCATACGAAGAACCCGTATTGCCATTCGACTGTGTCACCTGCACGCCCGTGACCCTGCCAACCAGGGCAGGCAGGATATTGGAAACGGATTGGTCCGCTATCTGCTTCCGGGTGACCGTCCCGATCTTGCCGGTGTATTGCGCAGCGGGTACATTTACATAGGTGGTCACGACAGCGCCATCCAGGGCGCCCGGCGCCTTCAGGGTAATGCGCAGCGTATCTCCCGGCTTTGCGACACCAACCTCGGGAAGCATCCCTGTATAAGTGCAGTCAAAGGTATCCCGGATGGCTGCCGTCCGGATCCTGGCCCAGCCGTCGGGCCCTGCAAACAACGCTTCACCTGTGCTTCTGCATTGCAGACTGGCATAAGACAGGCTGGCCCCCGTCTCATCCTGCACGCGAATAATGACAGGCTGAAGGACATTGGCCGTCTGGTAAGCTGTATCCTTCGCCAGTTCCCCGTCCCTGATGAAAATGGTGGTGCCGGAGGTGTCCCAGCTCAGGCCTGCTTCCCCCAGGTAATGTGCCAGCACCTGGTCGTGGGATAAGGACTTGCCGATGCCATGCACCGGCTTTTTCGGGTCCAGCATCCCGTCCGGCCAATGAGGATGCAATCCCGTGGCGCTCTCGATGGAATCGAAGACCACCTGGATCGGCATGACGCCACGGGGAATATAAACTTTGCGAATTTTTACCTGCGCGTTGGCAGCAGTAGAAAAGAATAATGTGAGGGCAAGAAGCCAAACCCGGATCTTGCGCGCGATACTAATCAGTGAACGCATACAATTTCATTTTGGTTTGAAATAACATTTCTAAGGCCGGTCCATCAGCCGCCGGCAGATAGCCTTAACTATATCGTCTCTAAAAGGAGAGAAGGTTTCGCCGGTGTGTTGGCTCTACACCGGGAAGAGACGGATAAGATTCGCAGGAGAAAGATGTAAACACAAAAAATTGGACACAAAGGTTTAGTAGTAACTACAGGGCCGGCGCATACGCCAGTCCTGTAAATTTCACCGGACTTCTTTTATATTTCATGAATCCTATAAGGATCGTTCTGGCATCGTTCCTGAAAATCATGTGGCTTTCCAATTCCAGTCTTTTCAGCAGCTGTGACAGCGGCAGATCTTTCCCCACATGCCCGCCGCCCAGCAACCCCTTGCTTACGGTGTCTATCCCACGCTGATAGAAAATATCTTTTATCCCATACCAGCGCGCCACCTGCCGCATCACCTGGGGTATGGTCTTGTCGTTGAAGTCGAAATAAGGGCTTCTCCAGGCCATCCGGTCCGCCGTATCCACATCGGACAGGATCCGCATGCTCTCGGTATGGGGGTCAACGACCGCTTCTTCCCCCGGCAGGAGAATATTGCAATATCCCCCCCTGCTAACCTTCACCTTGCCGCTCAGCAGCGTAGTAGTAACGGTATGCTCATTCGAAAAGGACCGGATATTGAAACTGGTCCCCAATACATCGACCTCCACATCGGCAGTGCTGACCCTGAAGGGCAAATCCTTGCCCCGCGCCACCTGGAAGTAAGCCTCTCCATCCAGCAGCAAGGCTCTTTCCGCTGAGGCTCCCCGTGGAATGGCCAGCACGGCTCCCGGGCCGAGGTCCACCTGCGAGCCTTCCCATAGGGTCAATTGCCAGCGCTGGCCGTAGGGCACTGAGACCAGCGCGACCCAGGGGCTAGTGCGTTGATTGCCCGTCTCCGGCGTCAGCTGGAAGGAAATGCTACGCTTACCCGTCCTGGATGAGGTATAGCCAGTTCCCTGCACCGGCAGTCCCACCGGTGAGCTTTCCAACGGAACGACCTTGCCATCTCCCGACAGGATCACCGCCATGCTGTCCTTCCTTCGAAACGCCGCCAGCTGGCTGGAGAGAGAATCTCCTCCTTCCGGCCCTTTCCGGTGATTTTTATTCAGCAGGTACCAAAGGGGAACCACCAGTGCTATAATAACTGCAGCTGCAGCCATCACCCGCAACACTATCCGCACAAGCCGGCCGCGACGAATGGCCTGAGAACCCTGCCGGCCCGTCAATTGCCGGAAATTGTCGAGTATGCGTTCATCATCGACCAGGGAAAATGCTTCCATCTTTTCCTCCGCCTGCCCGGCCAGCATACGCTCCATGAACGCCCTGTTGGCGGAAGACGCATTGATCCAGGCATCCAGCTCTTCCTGTTCCGCCCCGGTGATGGTCCCGTGCAGCTTTTTTGCGATCAAATACTGGATGCGTGGATCAGGCATGAACATGATGAATATTCGTTAATAAATTTTAGTCTTCAGTACTTCCCAAGCTCCGAAAACCGCCCTTCTATATTTATCAAGACGACGGTCCGGGATTTAATTACTGCTCCGGGGGAGATTTTTTTTCCTGATTAGCTCCAGCAACTTTTGCCTCCCCTTGCGGAGATGGTCATAGACCACCGATACACGGACCTTCAATCGCCCGGCGATCTCTTCCGGCAAGAGATCAAGCTGGTAATGGAGCAGCATCACCGCTTTGCGTTTTGGCGGAAGGTCTTCCATTCCCTCGTACAGCAGCTGCTGCTGCCACGCCCTGTAGACGCCGGCCTCCTGCTCGTCTGCAAACCAGGCGTTTGCATCGTCGATGTGAACTGTCAGCTCATCAGCCGCCAGCGGAATGAGCGCTATCTTCCTGCCTTCCCTTCTTACACGCTCCCGGCAATGATGGGTGGCGGTGACATAGACATACCCCCCGACATTTTTTACTTTGTCCAGACCATCACGGGCCAGCCATAATTTGGTGAGTATTTCAGAAGTCGCGTCTTCCACATCTTCTCTCTGCCTGAAATATCTCAGGCAGATGATCTTTATCGGATCTTTCCATTGGCGAAAGAATTGCAGGAAGGCCTCTTCATCGTGCAGATCCATCTTGGTCTTTTAAAATTTGCAACAATAATGGCAAGGGAAAACCATCCGCCGAAGGGCGGTAGATAGACAGGACGATGACCGCATGGCTTGGGAATTACATGCAGGTTGAACTTTAAAAACAACTCAGGATGATAATGGTACTATTGCGGCAGGAAAAAACAGCCAAATCGCTTAGTTTTTTGAAGCCAGCGTTTATACACGTTGGGCACCACAGTTCCTTCGTTTTGATGACCGCTCCACCGGCGACAGTATTACCAAAAACCGGCAAAAAAATTCCAAATGCCATCATTTTCATCATGTTACAGGGATTTTTGGTATCTTTTGATTGAAAGTATTTCAAACCCAGGCCGACTTGCCAATTAACGCAGACATATTAAACACCCTCATCAAGAATCAAAAAGAGGCAATTAAATACCAGCAGGTATTTGCCTGCATTGTTTTGTGCGTAGGCATTTTATTGATATTCTTTTCAAATTTTGCGTTGTCAAAGCCGACCCAAAGCGACTCTTTAAAACTGATCTTGAGCATCGGTGGTGGTTTCATCTCAACTATCAGTGCGTATCCCATCAATCAAATCATTGGTAGAAAAGAGCGGATTAAAACCTACGAATTACTAAAACTCAAAATGGATGTAATGACGGAGACAGAATTAAAAAAAACAGAGACCCTTATTTGGAATTCGATCGAAAAAATAATGTAATGGAAGCAGCAACCACAACCGAATTATTGGTAAAAGTTAAGGAAAAGGAAAAGCGGGAACGTCGCCGTACCCTTTATATCCTGCTGATACCCTGCTTGGCAGCCATTTTATTTTTAAGCTTCACGACCTACAAAGTAATACTTGCTCAACAGCAGCTGGAAAAAATTGATAGCATCACAAAAAGCTATAATATTCGGCTGAATAAGGTCCAAGGTCAATTAAATATCGCCGACTCTTTGAACAATATTCTGAAAAGAACAAACGACTCCCTTTCCCTGATGTTACAGGAATCAGCAACCAACCTCGGCAAGGCGATCTCAGTCACCAATGAATTTAGAACCTTTATCGACAAAATGCAGCCGTATCTTCGGTCTCAACAAGAAGCAAGTTTCTATATTAACTTTAGAATGATGGAAGATAAAATCCGAGGCAACTATGAAAGCTTGTCACAACGCTTGTCTAACCTTCCTGATCTGGACAGCAATAAAAACTGGATAGTAATAGTCCAATCGTCAATGTCACTTAAAGATCTACAAAACGACGCGCCAAGGTTAATCTCAAAATACGGCGCAGACCAAGTCGCAATCTATCAGGATTCCAGGAAAAACTACGCGCTGGGGGTCAAAGGAAATGGAACATTTACGAGAGCTTACCGGCTGAATGTGGAACTGCGTGACAAATTTGGATATCAGGGCGCCTACTTTTCCCCGTCTTCAGATTGGGGTCGCAACTACCTAAAATAAATCTAATAAAATACAAAAAAAATGAACAAGAAAATGCAGCTCCTCATTTCATTCATATTTGTTATAATCGCGACAAAATCAGTGGCACAAACCAGCAATAAAGACACATTAAAAAAAAGCCCCAAAGCCAGTTCAGCGACGGGGCAGCCTCTAATGTCTGAAAAACTCGAAGACAGCGTCGATTTTATGCCGCTGCCAAAACCGAAAGAAATGCACGCCCGCATGCCAGTCAGAACCAGGTCAAACACAAGACTAAAAGACACAGTAAATAGAAAATTCCCAAAAAAAAGCTAGTTCTAAATTTCTTCGAGAGAACCAGGCTTACGAGTACAACTTTCCGACATCGCCGTGCATGTGCGCTATAATCCGTTATCTGAGGGCTTCTTCACATCTTCAGGCGCACTCCAACCAACTGTTCTCAAAAAGCACATTCTTTACGGCTACGCTTTCTCCATGTCTTTGTCGAAATCTGTAGAAATCAGATTCATTATTAAACCTCGATATTCAATGGAATTTATATCCAGGATTCTTGCTTCCTCGTCTTCTGAATGCTGAAAAGCCAATATTAGGCTCGTAACCTCGCTCATATAAAGTCGTCTGGGTAATTTAGTTTGAAATACTGAAAAGTTGACCCCATGGGATTCAAACCGAATAATTATTGATAATTAACAGTTTACAATATTCGTAAAGAATTCTGAAATTAAACAGCCGTCAAGCTCATTGATTGGCTCTGATTTGACTTGTGACCCGGATTGGATAGATCTCAAACCGGATTTGGAAGGATTTTCGGCTTTTGTTAGATATTTAAGCTAGATTTTTCAAGCTTGCTAGAACACCTCCAATTCCTCCAAAATTATTAATAAATGCCGTCCAAGTCATCACCATGAAAAATATCGAAATGCAGAACCAGAAAGAGTTTCAGCCGAAATGTGCATAAATCTAGAAAACTGTGAATTATTAATAATCCAACTTAATGAGCATATGTGAATATTCTTGTGTTAATTTGTGCTAATAAAAAGGGGGCGACCGGCTAAGATCTACCCCCTTACCTACTAAGAAGGGCCTCAGTATAAACATACCGGGGCTTTTTCACTTTCCTTTCTTGCTTGAAAAGAAATCGTTACGAATATCGGAAATACAAGTAAAAAACAATGCTTATGTTTTCCACCAAATGTGCATAGCTTTTTCCGTGATTTGGGAAGTCCTTACTGGCTTGGTTTACGGCTTATGTTCTCCGGGAAAAGCCCTAGTATACAAGGTTTCGCAATCTCTTCTTTTGCGAAAAAATTTGGGGGAAAGCAGAAAATCTAATCAAAACGTCCGTTGTGGCCCATAAAAGCCCCTTTCGTCATTGTGATATCAGCCTGTTTCCAGGCTTTTGTGGGACACGACGGATGCGCCAAAGCCGCTACGGTTGCCCGGCTTTATTCTCCTGTTCATCGGCTGCGGCTGCCTGGTTACTGTCCGACAAAATTGGGGCTATGAAACCTGATTGAGGAATCCGAGGTCCCTCATTTAATACCTCATATATCTCCTGCATCTTTTGCTGCATTTCCCCCGTCTTTTCAGATTTTGGCATCCGGCGGTTTATTAATACTTTACTCAAAATCAACGGTATGAAATTCCTGCTATTGCTTTCCTTTTTTTCTCTTCTAAACCTGTCCGGTGATCGGTCTAGCCAGATTTGCCGGACCTGGAAGCAAATTGGCTACAAGGGGTCTCATAAGGAATACAAACCAATTCATCCGTCGATGGCGGAGGTCATCACGTTTAAGAAAGACGGCTCCTATGATAAGGTATTGTATGGACAAACGAGCATCAAGGGAGATTGGAGATTTGACCAGGGCTCCACCAAATTAAACATGGCAGTAGCCACCATCAATGGGGCGCGGATGGGAGGAACGACAATAAAGGAGTCGAAACCAACGGACACCATATTGAGGTTGACAAGGGACACGCTGGTTTTAGGCACGCTCGCCTACTACGGGGAATCAAAGGAATATGGCCACGACGACCTGTATTTTGTAGCCGAAGGCCAATGAAAAGATACTTATATGGTGAAAATCATTTCATCCATCATTGCTGTTATTTTTCCATCAACTAGGCGTATCTTCCTAATTATGGCCAGAAAGAAACCCCTCCGTCTGTACACTATCGACAATGCCAGGCGTCGTTTGGAGCAAAGAGCCCATTGGAGTAAATGGTTGCGTGAACCTGTGGAACGCGAGACGATCATCCAGCGTTCTGTCGAAAAAAATATCTTTCGGACGTTTGCACATATGGACGAGCCTCCCAGTGACTGCTATCGAGCGTGGGCAACACGCATCTATCCTCGGCTACTCCGCCGGCTTGAAAAAGTGCGATCCCAGCGCACATATGACCGTGTTATTCAGGCTTATGCCCTTCAGCTTGCCCTGCATTGGCAGCAGGTTCAAGGTGAGAAGATGGAGTATGGTCCGGCGACCAAGATTATCAATCTACTCGTGAAGATGATGTTCCTGTATCAAGATCTCCACCTTCCCTCCCTTCCAACATGGTACAATGTGCCCTTTGACTCATACACTTTGCAGCCCCTGAAGGAGATCATTAATGACCTTTTATCGGAAGCCCCCTTCGGTATGCCGATGAACGGGCAGATGACTATGAACTATGTCGTTTGTGCAGAACAATACGATCAAATCCAAGGGGCGATTCGGGAACTGTGTGGGGGAACCAGAAAGACGCCGCTGGACTTCGAATTATGGGCCTGGAATAGCAGACATTGACTGTAAGAAGGAGATGATGGAATGGTAAAGAACTGTTTTGTTGGATATTACTCAAGATCAAGTAAAGCGACTACAAAGAATGGGTGAATAGACTTTTTCCAATATATTACGCCGGCAATACCGTTTCTAAGGTCGTTGACCAAGACGAAAAAGATATCTCGCACGAATGTAGCATTGCCTTCTATTCCGCTAGAACAATGTATCGTAAAATAGGTGTTTTCACCCTTGACCGCCCCGACAGTTTAAGCTATCTTTCTCCTCAAAAAATGAAGCCCGCTGTTCTACTCGTCTCCCTCCTATCATTTTGCATGGTCGCCCATGCACAGGTGGATAGCTGGGTTAAGTTTACTATAAAGATCGGCGGTTGTCACGGCGTGAAACCCGCGACCGTCACCGTCCTTGCCCGAAAGAGCACGCTGAAAAGCTTTATGCAAAAAGAAGGCGTGCACTTCGACAACTGCAATTACTTGTTGGAAAGCCCAGAGCAGATCATCGAGGGGGCTGCTTCCTCCCCACCCCCTCCGGGGGATCCGGGCGACGACAAGCATGTGTGGGTAAAGGATCCTGGCGAATTTGTAGAACTATATAAGCGGGAAAAAGCAGCCAAGAACGTGACCGGAGAAATCTGCGTCAATACCGATAGGGAGGTCTCCTTCACGATCGGGACCGAGGACGCCAAAATCGGCATTAGCACGAACGGCAAAATTTCCTTATCGGCCAAGTCCGCCGACGGTACCACCCGAAGCGCAGAACTCTAACGTATGATCTTTTCGGAAACATTGGTGAGCTTCCCGCTCGCAGAAAAATATAATACAATCATTAAATGAATCCACACTTAAACCTTTTTCGTTTTTTTAACGACAGCCCTGAAGCCGAGTTCATTGAGAATAACTTGAGCCGTGCCTTTGCGATTTGTTTAAAGGAAGACCCTCTGTTTTTTAGCCATTATCTACAATCGGTCGTACAGCCTGCCGACTTTGACTATTTGTTCAGCACTTTCCCGAGGGATGCTGGCTATGTGGTGGATGTTCAACAAGAGATGACGTCTGTCAATATCGACGGGATTAAGAAAGTATATGCTGTCGCCATGACGGCTGGGGATTTGGACGTGGCAAATTTTCTCAACTTTCAAGTCCAGAAAGAACAGGACCACCACACCACCGATGTATGGATACTTATAAAAGACATCGCCCTGGTTGTTGAAGTGAAGCGAACGGCCGAAGATTGTCGGGCACAGTTGTATAACCAGATTTATCCGTTTATAGAAAATGGAACAAGAGCGGAATTGGTCGCTGTCAGCCGCTCCTGGCCCCAGGTAATCGGCATTATGGAAAAGGTTTCGAATCTGCATAAAATGCTTGACAAAACAAACATTTTTGTCGAGGACTTTTTACGACTTAGTGAGTTGAGGTATCCCCATTGGTTCCCTTCAAAGCCCTTTCGGAATATCCGGTTTTCCCCAGATCCCAGCTCTCCGGAATATTTTCAGATGGTCAAACGCTTAAGGCAATGCGTATTGCAGTCTCGGTATGAATTGCTGGGATACACGAATCGTTTCGCCATTGCAGTTCCCTTTACCTGGGCCAACGAAATACAGCCTGGATTTGCCTCATACGACGACCCACATAAGAATTATCTAACATTGGATTTCTGGCCTGGCAACACCAAGGGACAAGGATATTTTGTATATGGCAAACCAATGGACTGGGTTGAAAGGGACTCATTGAACATAGGCGGTCGTGATTATCAATTCGAGGTGGCCTATAATATAAAATTTAGCCATTTTAACCGATATGTCTCAGGGGTGACATTTTATTCTCAAGACCTAAAAGGCCCGCTCCTGCATACGGCGGAGAACTTTCATGCTAAATCAGGGAAATGGTACAGGGAAGGGTGGTCGGAGTTTGCGGTATTCCTAGATGGTTATTTTAAAGAGTCCTTTGACTGGAAAGGTAAATGTCAATGGGAAGATAATTTTTTAGAAAGTGACCGGTCATATTTCACATGCTCTCTCGGATTTGAAGCCACGCTTTTTATCCCTTACGCAGAGCTGGCTGACATTGACAAAAAAGAGCAGGACATCGCACAGGTAGCAGCCAAATTGAATGATATCTTTGACACGATTAAGGATCTTATATAATGTATCCCACTGAAGGTAGATATCCAAGTCGCAGATTCCGAAAATTACCTGTGGTCCCACTATAGGTGTTCCGGCAACTCTTGTCATTTAGACATTCCAAAACCCTTAGATCGTTCCTCTTTTATCGAGGTGACCTTATAAGATGTATTGTTCGCAATAATTTCCAGGTCCTGCTTATCGAGCCGCTGCTGCCTGTATGCTTGTTCTGCAAATTTCTGGATATAAGTAAAGTCGTTGGCAACATATTCCATGAGCTTATCCTTCTCAAACCGCATTATCAACTGGTTGCTGTTCCTTTCGCCTGTGTATATAAAATAGGATTCATTGAAATAAGGGAAATATCTGGAGACATTCTTAAAATTCTCGATAAAATTATGTTCTACATTGCCAGGAGAAATGACTAGGCCTCCCTCAAATGCCCGACGAGCGGCTACTCTTTCAAATGACTGGGCGGGGCTTTTCAAGAATAACACAATGAAGGTCGTGTCATACCCGGCGTTATTCGCCTGTTCAATAAGGTCTTTAAATGCCTCGTCATTAAAAGGTGTTTCCAGGATGATGTTCTTCCGGGTTCTGATCGTATCAGAAAAGACCTGACGGGACCGTGCTTTATAGACGTCAGTCATGATTACTTCGTAGTCCTTAAACTCGCTGAGATGGCTTCGGATCAGGCTGGATTTCCCGGCGGCGTTACATCCTGTAACAAATAATAGTTCCGCTTTGTCCATACTATCGGATCCTTTTTATGATGTTATCTTTAAAGTGATAGGAATCATTGGAGGTCGAAGTGATATCGACAGTGACAAGGTAAATCTCACCCGTTGGGAGCTCTTTTCTATAGAAATTGCCCTGTTCGTTACCTGGCTCTTTTGCATCGGCAGCGTCCTGATAATAGAACGGGTTGCCAAGTTCGAAGCAGCGTTGTCTCCCAAGTTCGGGAAGTACATCAAGATTTTTGATCATGCGGAGGGCGCCTTTTTCCATATTGTGAAGATACCAATTTTCTAGAAGATATCATATGTTGTTGTATTTTAATGACTGGAGCGATACTTAAAAGTACGGCTCGCGGTGTGCCTATCATGACTTTCCGTTATAGCCAATAAATAAGTTCTGCTCGCAATACTTCCGTACCCACTCAAGCATGTCATCCCTATCTTTGAAGTCCAACAAATATGATTTGAATTGATCTCTTTCTTTTCGCCCATCTTTTGTAAAATAGGAAGTAGTGGCTATGATACCTTTATTTGCGTTCTCTCTGTCTATAACATGCATAAATTGTCGGACGATCTCTAGTCCCACCTTCTTGGTGGTATATTGTTTGCACTCCACGATAAATTTCAAAGGAAAATTGCCATTTGCCATGGAAATGGCCATGAGATCATATCCTCCATCTCTTGTCCGCTTGGTTATCTCCACCTCATACCCTTGGGAACGTAACAGTTCCGCGACTACCTCTTCAAAAGTATGCGATTCTAGTTTTAAGATACGGCTGTTATCCTTAAAAATATCTGTAATAATCCGCTTTAATCTGCCTGACTCCTGCAATATAGCCTGGCTAGATTCGCTCTGTTCACCTCCGGCACCGATGGAGGCCACGCGATCTAGATTGTATTTGGCTAAAATAAGGTCCTTGTCAACTATATGAAGAGCACTGGACAATGACTATTCGATGCTTCGCGTCGGGTTAGGCGCAGCAAACAAACTTTCTCTGGATTCCTGGATCGTCTTCTCTAAGACTGTACTTAATGAGAATGTGTCTTTCGTCTTTGCCAACAGGTCGAGAAAAATAGGATCTGAGATAGGAGAATTTTTAAGCTTTATTTCGATTGGTCCGGGAATTGAGAAATCGCCCCGTGAGAAGAGTTCTTGGACACTTTTAAAGGCTCCAATAACGCTGTCGTCACCTTGTCTGTACGAGAATTTAACCAGCCTAATGGCGTCTTTCAGAGAAATTTCCAGCATAGGTGTTTGGAATCTCTCTGAAGCGCTCGATTGAAAAGTTTTCAATAGCTGCTTTTCAATTTCGTAGCTTGACGGCTTGCGAGAATCTTGATTATTAGGCTTATTCATTTTGGGCAATTTATTAAGAAGCTTTATTGTCCGCCACTCAAAGACAGAGGGTGATGCTGGTCATCGAAAGGCTGCTCAATAAACAGGCGCCCAGATGTGGTGTTTTTTTTGCTTTGACTGTCTGGTGAGCCATTCACATTTGCCCGTCTGCCGGGCGACATTCTCCGAAACGTCGGCGCCGTCACCGGCCGCTACCAATAGGAGGGTGAGACCATCTTCATAAACAATTGATTATTAATATTATATAATTCCGGCATTTATCGCAGCGCTACCCGGGCCAATTCTCCACAAATCGATTATTATTCTCCAGAATTGCAGCGCCCCAGTGGAGTAATATTATAAATCATTGGTTATTAATTGTTAATATTTTTGGCAGACTCTAAAATAGTTTATTATTTAATTCCTATATTGTTATAGTATTTAACTCACGTATCATGCCCGCCAAATCGTAATCCTTTTCAAAAATCGCTTGCCGGGCCAATGAGTCTGGAAGGCAATCTGAAAATTTGGAAAACCACTTGGGACGTATTTTTTCCAGTGCAACAGCTTCTAATTCTGGTCTGCTTCTAGATTTAAAGGAAGAAATTAGTTCCTGGAGTTCATTCACAGACATCGGTTTCACTTTTCTAAAATCGATCTTCACCTGCTTATAGTCATAACTAATTTCTACGTCTAATTTCGTAGAAAGAAGTATTTTTAGTATCCGGTTGATTTTTTCTCCTGAAAAAGTCCAAAGGTAAATGATGTTGTCTTCTTCCGCAGCATCCCAAACCCATTTGCCTTGTTGCCAATTTAAACCGTTATGTATATTGCGCTGCATCCCGAGAATGTTCAGGGCATTCGTATCCAGGAATGAGGGGTTCCTGTCGGTCACTAACAGCCGGCCTACTTCCTGGGCCAGTTCAAAGGGTATATCGAAATAGGCGATGCCTTTCCATGTTGGCGCGATACCGGTTTCATTTTTTTGAACGGATACCTGCTGCAATTCGTGATCTATCTTAATAGCGTTCCATTCCTGCCCGCCAAGTACAAAAACAAAGGGTAGTTCGCGCGAACGGGCAAAGCCGGAATCCAGGGTACCAATCACCTTTTTGCCATCTACCACATTATACATGGGACCGGTATCAAAAATGGCAAACAGTCTTTTCCAATTGGCCCTGAGAAACTCGCTTTCGGTTTTATTGCTAGTTAATAATACAAATCCACTGCCGGTCCGCAAGTAATCCTCTTTGATCATATAATCAATCAAAGTGTCGAATTGATTCCTGGTCACCTGTGAAAAGCAGGCCGCTTTTGAAAGAATGTTCCAAATAACATCAGCCGTAGTGCCCATTTTTTGAAGGCAAAGACAAATAACCTGGTGCGAGAGGATATGAAAAGCCCTTTTAGGGAATAAGATATCTTCCGATACACGTTCCATCCCTAAGTTGACGCAGGCGGTCAACAATATCATTTCATCGGGCTCGGAACATAGCCCCCGGAAATATTGTGATTGGCCGGGCCTCCGACCCGTTCTCCCCACACGCTGCAGGAAAGAGCCGGAACTGTTTAAGCCACCTATTTGAATTACCTGGTCAAGATCGCCTATATCTATCCCCAGTTCGAGGGTAGAAGTGCTGATAATAGCATTTAAGGACGATTCATTCTTTTGCTTGATTGACCCTTCCGCCTCTTCCCGTAATCTTTTACTTACGGAAGAGTGATGGGTCTTTACCTTCACCGGGTTCCGGGCACCTGTCAACTGATTTATCTCATTAATGCGGGTGGCGGTGTTTTCCGTGCCGGTACGAGACCGCTCAAATACAATCGCTTTTTTGTTAATAAGTTGCTTGTATAGACTGTTGTGTAACGCTGCGCCTTCATCCATATAATAATGGATCATAAAATCCCGGTGTTTATCCGTATCCGCCGGCGCCTGAATGCGCTTACCATTGGACTTGTTCCCTACTAACCACGTTAACAGATCGTCAGGGTTTCCAATTGTAGCCGTCACAGCAATTCTTTGGGGTTGTTTTTTTATTTCATATTCTATCCTTTGCAGCAGGCAAAGCAAATGCGACCCGCGTTCGGTAAGTGCAAAATAATGGGCTTCGTCGATGACAATGGTTTCAAGATCCCGGAATACTTCTGTCCAATTTGCCCTACGCAGTAATATGGCTTCAATGGATTCCGGGGTAGTCAAAAGAATGTCTGAAGGAAACACCATTTCCTTTATTTTATCACCCTGGCTCACATCTCCATGCCATTTAAAAGCCTTCAGGTAGCATTTTTCTGCATAGGGTATCACCCGCAGCGCAAGGTCGTTCAACAATGCCTTTAGGGGAGCTATGTACAATACTTTAAAACCAGCTGTTTTATTGGGAGCAATTCGGGTTAATAGGGGAAACAGCACTGCTTCTGTTTTGCCCCCGGAAGTAGGCGCCTCGATGATGCAACTGGTGCCCTGGTAAATGGGATCGAATGCCGCTGCCTGAATGGGTGTCAGATCGCGCCAATTCTCTTTCACAAAGTCCTGGAGCCTTGGATGCAGTTTATGTAATGACATGGAGGCGCTGTTAATTTGCGTTAAAGGAAGATTCTTCCAAAGGGGCGATTTTTGACTTTTTCAGGAATTGCGACAGATTAACACCCTTGTTCTCTTCACATAGATCAAGCATCTGGATAAACTCCCGTAGTATTGGCCTGGGTTTTCGATCAATATTTTCTTCCCCGAATATGGTCCACTCTTCTATTAGCTTCATGATAGAGGCATCGTCGGCAAACTGTTTAGCATCCCAACTATAGGCCGCCCCATATAAATCCCGGATTTTGAAAATTACATTTGCCAGCCGTTCGCGGTCCAATGATTCCAGCCGGATAATCGGCTGACGCATACTGACGAAGCTCTCATGGGTAAATGGCGTCAACACTCTTTCTGCCAAGGCCTCATAACTTTTCAGGCCATAGCGTTCATCCTCAAAAAACTCATCTGTGCCGGTGAATATGACAAGACAGCCGGGAAGGGCATTTCTGCCAGCTTCGTCAATCAACAGGCGTAACGTTTCCAGCGCTTGTTCGCGTTGCCTGGCATGCGGAAACTTGCGCACCAGTTCCAGCTCGTCTACCAGCAGCAGCAAGCCCTTATAACGGGCGCCGTTAATAATCTGGAGTAAGGCACGCATCCTGGGAAATACATTATTGGGCTCCAGGTACCCTTTCACACCAATATCCCGTAATGCCTGTGCAGAAAGGGACCTGCTGCCCGTAATCCATGCCACTGTATTGGACACCAACTCCATATCTCCTTCAGCCTTGCCCTCATAAAAGGCCCGTAATGCCTTCGAAAAACCAGGCTCGATATCATTGAAATTAGCCAGGTCCACTTCAATGGATTTTTGTACGGCCTTACTCAGCGCGTGTACCTGGCCGGCTTTGCCGGCGTCAATTCCCTCAATGGTTGCCGTCCTATTGTGGATATTCAACAGCCAGGACTCGAGGATGTCCACCAAAGCACAAGAATCTGTCTTTTCTGGTGTACGCAGCCCGTTGATCATTCCGGAAAAGAAAATAGGCAAATCAGATAGGGGCTGATCATGACTGATATTGAGAAATGAAACGGCAAATTCGTTTTGAAGGGCAAACTCTTTAAGCCAGGAGCAGAGAAAAGTTTTACCGGAACCGTACTGTCCCCGGATAAATTTAAAGTGAGATTTATTGGCATTCACTTCCAGCAAAATTTCCGAGAGGTGCTTCCTGGCGGTTTGCTGACCCACCATTAGAAGGTCCAGGTTGTGGCGAGGAACGACGCCATGACGTAAGGCGTCAATTATATCCCTTGCAGATTTTTTTTCAATTACCTGTTCGTCCGAAATTTCATTGCCTGCCCATTGGTACACATTAGAATTCTGAACACTTTTTATCTGGATAACGGGATAATTGTCTCTCTTGACCCTGGCTATCAGTTCTGCCATTTTAGCTTTGTACAGGAACCAGCCCAATTGATATTTTGTTACAATTCGTTCTAAATCCTGTTCCGTCAATGACTTCGCCTCTTTTAAAATGGCCAGCACTATTTTTTCGTCTCGTCCCAGTTCTGCAAACCGGACGTTGATTTCTTCAAAACCAGTCGGAAGACCTACTGCTTCTGCCATTTCTTCCACTTTCTGCTCGCCTGGGGCCTTTGCAACCGAGGTTGTGCTGACAGCAATATCCTGATATTCGTTGAACGTATTCTCAGGAACGATAGGAGGAACATAATCCAGCACTCTATCTACCAATTCCTGTTTTGAACCTGACACGGGCAGGGAAAATTTCCTGCACAACTGTGTTAAATCCTCTTTTCGCAGGTGATTGAATGCTGACCTTTCGGACAAATAGCTGTCCAAAATCCGTTTAACTTTTTCTTCTTTGGAGCCGCTGGTCATGAACCCAACGTGATAAAGAATATCGTATAACTGTTGTCCTGTCAGACTGTTCAGTACTTTTCCATATATCTCCGCATCCATTTCCCGCAATTCCGGTTCCGGAGGCAAGATATGTTCCGGCTCTGCTATTTGCTCCTGCACCAGGTCCCTGCCCTCGTCAAAATGCCGGATAATATGGGTTATGACTGAATTTTTAGATCCGCTTACCTGGATATTTTCCCGCCGGCAGAACTCCCGAAGGTTTTCCAGATTCACCTTGTCCAGCATATCTGCCGGTGGGGCGAGGCTGTTCAAAAGCCTCTCCACCTGTGCTTCTTTCGTACCGCTGGTATTCAATTGATAATGCCCAAGCATCTGGGCAAGATCCTCCCTGTTCAGCCCAACGAGCAGCCTTTTAAATGCATCATCCATCATCTCGATACCAAATGTCTTGCGAATTTGGACAGCGACCTCATCCGCAATTACGTATTTGCTCCCGTATGTTAATATAATCCCGGAAGAAAGCAACTGATTCCTGGTGACATTATATTCCTGCTCAATATTCCATAGACTAATAATTGACTCATCGTGCATAAGGATGAAATGTTCCCGCTCCCAAATCCCAAGCTCCTGCTTAAGGAGATCAAGGATATTAGCTTCGTTTTTGTCCACCATTCCATCATTTTCCCAGGATCGTTGCAATATTTTTACATACAACCGGGTGTTTTTATCGTTCGTGCCTTTACGCTGGGCCGCCTTTGCTGTAAGCTGTCTGCCATAGTCCAACACCAGTTCCTTAAACCCCTCTATCTCTACCATATAACCGGGGGATTGCAGTACCAGGTTTAATAATGCGAAGCTGGGCGGTTTGCTATAAAGGATCTTTTTGGATATGTAAGATTGGGAGCTCAATGCCGAGACAATCTCCTGCATAATGACCGATGGTGGAAGCCGCAGGTTCAATACTTCATCAACCTTATCAGCCGAAATCTGGTCCAGCGAACTGGTGTCATAAGTGGTTAGGATCTCGATTAATTTCATAAGCAAGTGTTTCTGATAAGTTAAAAATTTTTACCCCCGCCCCCTACCCCACCGGAAAACTAATCCCCTCCCCATCCCAATACGTCACGGCCAATTTACCAGCACCCATCAGGATCCCCACCCCTTTGAAACTCACCTTGCCGCTGACCACCCATTCGAAAGAATAATGCGTGATCCTGGACTCCACTTTCAACGTCCCTGACACCGGCCCGCCCTTCTCCTCGATCCAGGAAACATAATATTCCCCCGCGATCGGGTCCTTGTCGTCCCCTTTCTTTTTACGGGCAATCTCATTCATGATTTTTTTACTCTCGGTATGCGTATTGGTCCAAACGCCGTTCAGGCAGCCATCACCGATGATATCGTACAGGATCATCCCCCATAGCTGGGCCCCACCGCCTTTCTTGTTTTTCATGCAGTTTAGTAAGTTAAGGTGGTCCAAATATAAACAAGTAGGAATGACCGAAAAAGCGTGAAAACACCTGAATTCGCCCATAGCGGTCAAATCATCACCCTCAGGTCCTCCGGCCGGCACGTATACCGGTAATGCATGCCTCCGGTCGGTGAAATGTTATATAATTTACAGGTTTTTTGTAGGTAGAGACTAAATGGAAATATGTATTTTGGCCTAAGTCCTACTCCCAAATAATCTTTTTTTAGTATACGTGCTTACCTTTAGTTATTATCCATTAGTGTTATTCTTTTTTATCCTTTCCCACATTCGTGACCTACGCTATTTCAACGCACAGCTTCTCCATTAAGGCTTTCTGACCAGTGGCGCTATTCTTCACGGTATAAAAACTTATTTTATGAAGCTTCACTTCACACGCCTTTGCGTACTCGCATGTGCATGGATAATCCTTGGCAGCACTGCACCTGCCCGCTCACCCAACACCCCCGTCGCCAAAAAGACCTTTTATTATTGGTACTTTTCGGACAACGACATTTACCACCAATGGGCGGCCACCTCCACCGAGATCAACGACCTGGAAAACCTCACGGGCCTGCTGGTCAATACAAACCAGGGTGGTGGTACGTTGTATGCCAATGGCTATACCAATAACAACTTTCCGCACACCACGATACCTGCACAAAGACTGTACACGCACTAAGCCGTTGCTTCAATATCCAAGGTTCTGGTGAAGGTTGCCGTTCCGCTGAACATCGCTCAGGGGAAAAGGGTAAAGCTTTGCGTCAGCCGTCCATCCTGGCTTTCCACCCAGGATGAGATCCGCCTGTCCCCATCGTTTCAGGTCCGCCCACCGGTGGCCCCATTCGGCGAAAAGCTCGATCCTGCGTTCCTGTGCGACGGCTGCTAATACAGCTGCCTGCGTCAATTCCACGGGCAGATCGGGAAGGCCCGCACGGGTCCGTATACGATTCAGGTCAAGGACGGCATCCTCCAGCCTGCCCAGTTGCGCCCTTGCCTCCGCACGGATCAGCAGTACCTCTGCCAGCCGGATCACCATGTCGTATTCCCGGTAGGGAAGGCCTGACCTTACCTTGTATTTAGCGGGGTAGGCATACGTCACCCCGTTGATCGTCTTTGTCCCTACCCAGCGCGCCAGTCTGCTGTCCTGTGGTTCAAAGGCTGCCAGCAGCGCTGTGTCGAGTACATAAGCAGGTTTCGTTTGCGGGTTGTCCCCGGGCAGATAGTAATTACCCTCCGCACTGTTGATGGTATTGCTGACGGGCTGCCATTGCAGGATCGCTTCCCGGCTGCCTTTGAGGAACACACTGTCGGGGGAGGCTTCCAGCTGGTAGGCGCCGCTTTCAATCACCGCCGTGGCTGCAGCTTCCGCCTCGGCCCAGGCATTCATGCTTAGCCAGGTCCGTGCGGCAAGGGCTTGGGCCGTCCACCGGTTGGGCCGGGTCCTTTCTGCCGGCGCCGAGCCGCCTGACCATGCATACGCCGGGTCCAGCAGGCTGTCCGCAGCCCGCAGGTCCTGTATCACCTGGCCGTAAATACTGTCGGACGTGCTGCCGGCCATGACGGCATTTACATCCGCATTCGTAGTGGTCACCAACGGCACGCCGCCCCACAACACCACCAGGCGGCTGTACACGAGCGCCCGGACAAACAAGGCTTCCCCGGTGATCTGCCGCCGCACGGGGGCGGACACCTGCTTGCTGTGGTCCATGTTCTCCAGCAGCATGTTGGCGTTATAAACAGTGTTATAGGCCGTGCTGTAGAGCTGGGCGATGAAAGTATTGTTGCTGGAAAGGGCATTCTTGCTGAAAGCTTCCAGGGCAGGCGTTGCCTGTGTCAGTATGCATTCGTCAGCGGACAGGGACGGATAGAGGGTATTACCGCCATTGAAAAAAGATCCCTGCACTGTCATCGCGCGGCTATACATGCCCATCAGGGCAGCCTTGGCCGTCTCATCACTGGAGAAGACGGTGGCTGTCCCGAGCGAGGTTTCCGGGTCGCCCACCTGGACGAACTTCCGGCACCCCGGCAGCATCAGGCCGGTGACCATCGCCCATATCATATATTTTTTCAGCCTGCTGTTTTTCATTGTGCAGCTTTTATTGTTTGTTTATTTAATGGCCAGCTGGATGCCCGCCTCCACGGTACGCAGCGGCGGCAGCACTAATCCCTGTGTCTCGGGGTCCGTTCCTTTATAGCGGCTGATCGTAAGCAGGTTCTGCGCCTGGAGGAACACCCGTCCGCCGGCGCAATGTACCCGGCGCATCCATGCATCCGCCAGCTGCCAGGAGACGGCGACGGTCTTCAGCCGCAGGAAAGAGGCATCCGTCATGATGGCGCTGCTGGCGGTGTAATTGCTCAGCTGCTTGCCCGCCGCGGTGGCCGGGCTCGTCGTCAATTGCTGATAGGTCGCCGTTTGCCCTGCATGCGTCCACCGGTGTGCTACATCCGTCGACTGGTTGGTGAGCATGCCGGGACTCAGCATGCCCGGCGGGTTATTGGTATAAATGGATGCCTGGTAGTTCACGCCCTTTTGCACGCGGCCTTCCAGGTGTACATCAATCTGGATGGTCCCGATCCTGAGGCTGCTGTAGGCGCCGCCATACCAGCGCGGGTCCCAGTCCCCGGCGACGACCCTGTCGGAGTCGTCGAAATCACCGTCATGATGGACATCTTCGAACTGGTAAAGGCCGGTCTGCTTGTCAACACCCAGGAGCCGGTAAGTTTTCAATACATTGATGGACTGGCCGATGACCAACGTACTGGCATATGCGCTGACGTCCAGGTGAGGGAAGGCCGTTAGCCGGGTCTTGGGTGCACTGGCATTGGCCCCCACCGACCATTGCACTTTCTTCGTATGGATGAGGTCCGCCCGCAGGCTGAGCTCCCAGCCCGACACCCTGAGCACGGCCTCGGAATTGCGGATCTCCGACACAAAGCCCGTCTGCAGCGGTAAGGAATAAGGGATCAATTGGTTCGAGCAGGTATTGACATAGTGGGCCGCTTTCAGGAAGATCTTTCCCTGCCAGAAGCCCATCTCCATCCCTATTTCCTGTTTCACCACTTTCTCCCAGGCAAGGTTGGGATTGGCGAGGGTCGTAGGATAAAATCCCGTGATACCCTGGTACGGCACGGTGGTAGTGGCGGCCCAGGCGGAGCGGTATTTATAGTCGCCGATGGCATCGTTGCCCGTGACGCCATAGCTGCCCACGAACTTACCCAGGCTGAACCAGGGCAGCTGATCCTTAAAGAACCTTCCGTTGGTGAAGATCCAGGCCGCGCCTACGGCGCCGAAATTGCCGAACTGCCGTCCGGGACCAAATCGGCTGGAGCCATCCCTGCGTGCCGTGAGGTTCACGACATAGGTATTGTCCCAGTTGAGATGCACTCTCCCAAAGACCGCGGCATAACGATAGTCCGTCACATGCCTGTCATCCGCCGTCTGACCTGCCGCGGAAAGCGTTCCCAGCAGCGCGTCGCTGGTATATCCCGTGGCGGCCACTGTAGAGATGGTATTGCGCAGCCATTGCCAACTGGTGCCGGCGAGGAAATTCAGGGCCAGCTTGCCCACCGTATCCCTTCGTTCCAGCTGAGGTTCGACGATCCAGCTGCGATAGTTCGTCGTGGCGGCATAGCTGCTGCCCGTGGGTTGAAAGGCAGGATCCTGCGCTGCGATGGGAATGATGCCGTTCTCTCCCACATGGACATTGTTGGCGCCGCCGCTGACCAGCGCCGACCAATGCCGCCAGAACCTATTTGTTTTAGAAAGGTCATAATGCATACGGACATTCACCAGCACATTGGTGGTCCTTGCTTCATAGGTCTCCAGCGTGGCTGCATAAGGGTTCGTGACGGCGACACCCCCGGGCTCGAATTGCAGGTGCCCATCGGGATCGTAGGGGGAAGGTGTATTGGGCGCAAGGAAGATCTGACCGCTGAGATCGTCGATATACTGGCGGTTGTGGTCCAGGCCAAAAAGACCGGTGACCTGCATATTCAGCAATCCATTCTTCGAGCAATGTTCCAGGCCGGAGGTGAGAGCAGCCTGTTTGTTCGATGGCCGGCCCGGGAAGACATTCGTTTCCCGCAGGTAATGCAGGGCCGCCCGGAATCCCGTGTAAGCGCCGGCATGGGTATACCAGGCATCCGCCGTCATACGGGGAGCGGTATTGCCGATGAGCTGTTTGGGATAGTTGGTTTGGCGGCTGGTGTCCCAGGCGACAAGGTCCGGGGCATAGGTCATGTCTTCCCCGAGACCATCGTTTGCCAGCGCTTCCCGCCGCATACGGAGATAGGCCGCCGTTCCCAGCAGCCCGGGGACCCGGGTCACCTTACTGCCGCCCATGCTGTATTGCAGATTCCACTCCGGCTCCCCTTTCTTCGCTTTCTTCGTGGTGACCAGGATGACGCCATTCGCGCCCCTGGATCCATAGATAGCAGTGGCATCCGCATCTTTCAGCACTTTTATACTTTCGATGTCCGCCGGGTTGATGACGACCGCCGGGCTGAGTGAGCCTGCTGCATTGCCGATGGGCAGGTTGCCTAAACTTATATTATTCGGCGCATAGGGAACACCGTTGATCAGCAGCAAAGGGTCCGTGATGTTGGCGATGGAGCCCGGACCCCGTACGACCATCTTCACGCCGGCGCCATTCACCCCACTGGACTGCGTCACGGAAAGGCCCGGCATCCAGCCGGACAGCATCAGCAGGGGGTTCGACACAGGCTGGATCTCAAACTCATGCGCTTTCATGGAGGCGATGTTCCCGGTGGACAGGCGCTCATAGCTCCTGTAATAATTCACCACCTGGATCTCGCCCAGCTCGCGGGGAGAGGATGGCAGGACCACCTGCATGACGGCCGCATCGGCCAGGATCGTGTCCACCGTCTTCCGGCCAATATGCGTCACTTCCACGCTGTCACCCCTACCTGCATTGACAAGGATAAAGACGCCATCCCCGGAGGTGCGGGAGACTTTTCCACCGCCTTTGAGGCTCACGTTGGCGCCCGCCAGGGGTTCCTGCAGGTCATTGAAGACATGCAGGGTAATGATACTGTCGGCGCCGGCCTCAACCTGGTGAGCCCGGTCCGGCGGCGTCACTGCCAGCGGCTTAATAAAGATCATGGGATCTTCGGGAACAAGCACCAGTCCGTGGGGTTTCAGCTGCTGGTTCAGCACCTCGATGGAGGCGTCGCGGACATGCAGCGAGAAGCGAAGGCTGCGCTCCAGCCCTGCAATATGCGTTTCACAATGGCACTGCTTTTCCAGGATACGCCGTAGTTTGGCCGGCGTAAGGTCCTGCTCGTTGATGGTAAATACGGCATGTGCAGGATCCGGCTGTGCTTTCACTTTGAGAGACAAGCATGAGGAAACTACTAACATAGCCAGCATACAACACCAATACCTTCGCGACAGAGTGCGTTGGGCGGTGGCCGACATGAAAAAAAATTAATGTTTAGAATAGCAAAATAACCAGGGCCTCCGGTAAAACACCGGAGACGATCCTGGCAGTTGGGTCACTAATAGGAAATTTCTGAATAGATAAGGATTTACTGCGCCAAGGTTGGGGCGCGATTTGCGACAGGGAGCTTGGTTGGTCTGGGTCAGTTTTAAAGTCAAGGTTTAATGGCAATGGAATTGATTGGCAACCCCAGTTATCTTCTAACAACGATCGTACTATCGAGAATCTCAAAATGCAAATCCGGTAATTCCAGCAGCTTCAGCAATTTCTTCAGGGGGATGCCCTGTGCAATATTGCCAATGCCCAATGATCTGATCTTAACGTCTTTTTCGATGCGCACCTTCATACCGTGCCACTGCGCCAGCTGGCAGACGGCGGCGCGCAGGTCCAGGTCGTCGAAATTAAAATAACCGTCTTTCCAGGATAGGGCATTATCGAGGTTGACATTGACGACTTTTACGGCATCGTTGTCCCTCACCTGCGCGGCTTGCCCCGGATGCAGCTCGACAATTTGTTTCCCGCTGTGAACTTTTACTTTCCCGTTTTGGAGGATGACGGTCTGCATCCCTTCGCCGGGATAGCTGCGTACGGCGAACTGTGTTCCCAAGACCTCAATTTGCTTTCCTTCCGTCCCCACTATAAAAGGATGTTGCGGGTCATGCGGTACGTTGAAGAAAGCCTGGCCGGTGAGCTCCACCATCCGGCGCCCCCCGGCGCTTGTGATGGGGTACCGCAGCGTGGATCCTGCGTTCAGGATCACCTGCACGCCGTCCGGCAATGTCATCTCATATTTTGCACCGTAGGGAACATGCAATACATTATAGGGTACGGCGAGTGAGGATAAAGTGCTACGGAAAAGGAGGCCCGGCATGTTCAGGACGTCGGTGGTATAATTGATCCGGTTGCTGTCGTCCATGACGGTGATGGTTGTGCCCTGGATAGCTACCCGGCCTTGCACGGCCGGATCGATCCCGACGGAAGCGCCATTTTCCAGGACCAGCGTCCCCCTGCCGGCCGACTGCGGCACGGCTGCCAGGGCAGGACCGGCTGTTTCCGTGATGGCCTCTTTCGAGGCGTTCCGCCATAAATACAGGCCGATACCAGCCAAAGCGATGAGTACGGCGGCCGCTATCTGCCGGTATCGGCGGATCATAGGCGCCCGCTGTTGAGACAGCAGGTGTTGGTCTCTTAATATTTCAAATTTCCTCCAGGTCGCGTCCTTGTTCACCTGCCGGCTTGCCCGCAATGCTCCCACCAGCACCTCTTCCCGCACCTCGTTCTCCAGGAAAGCGCGGTGCGAAGGGTAGGCATCCCTCCAGGTTTCCAGCTCCTGCTGTTCAGGCGCCGTGATGTCCCGGCGCAGCTGCCTGGCTATCAATTCCGCGATATGGGATTCATTCGGCATGAGGATAGAAAATGGTTTAATGGATGGCTTTCATAAAGACATATTCATCGTCCTGTACGGTAAGAAGACGCGCGACGGAATAAAAACGATGGGAAAAAACGAATTATTTTTAAAATTTTCAGCACAGCATCTTCAAGATCCAGAGGATCAGCAGGATATGCAATCCTTTGCCCACGGCATCCCCGTAGATCTGCCCGGCGGCGTTGTTGGCATACAGCCGGACCGTCTGTTCGCTGATCCCCATCTGTTCAGCCACTTCCCGCGCCTTCCTGTTCTCCACGATATATAATTGGTACGCTTCCCGCCATTGCTCCGGCATCCTGTCCATCGCCGCCTGGATACAGTAAAGCAATTCCGACTTCAGGACCTTCTGGTCAGCCTCGCCATCCTTCTCCGCGGCTTCGCTCCGGGCCAGCCAGGCAGGGCGAAGGGCCCAAAGCTCTTTGCGCCGCCGGTCCTTCCGCCGCCTCTCCAGGCATTTATGCTTCACCGTATCATGGAGGAAGCCTTCCACATGCTGCAGGGATTCCATTTTCTCCCGGTGCTGGAATAATTTGAGAAAGCCATGAGCCACAGCATCTTCTGCATTCTGATGGTGGGACAGCAGCGCGTAGGCCATGGCGGCCAGCCGATCTTTGAGCAGATCCATTATTACCTTGAAAGCTTGGTTTTCCCCACTGCGGATCTTTTCGATCAAAAGAGGGTCTGCGTTCTCCTGTTCCATGGTTGGTTCTACAGTTCTGTTTACTAATAGCAATACCTGACAGATAAGGTTACACAAGGAACATAAGCAAAAGACAAAGCAATAAAAGTAATAAAAAAACGACAAGACCTTCTAAAAGGTTTGCCTTAGCCGTTAAAAAATAACATTACCGTTATGACCATCCTTTCTTCCGGACGGATCATGGATAGGAGGGAACTTTAGGAAGACTTATCTATGGGACGTCCATCCACTATATGGCAGCATCTCTTATATTATGGGTTCTTAACCCTTTGCACTACGGGATTTTTCTTCGCCTGCTGTGGATTTCTCTTCTACAGGCTGCTGTTCAAACCATTGGTCTTCGGGCTGATGCTCCTCGCCGTCTGCCCGCTAATGCTTGTCCACCACCTCCATGCACTGACTGCAAAGCAGGATGAACAGGATGATGTTCTTGTCGGAGAAGCGTAGCCGAAGGAATTGCAGCGCCTTGCCTTTATGTTCTTTTACGGTGTGAATGGAGATCCTCATCTGATCGGCGATCTCGTCGTTCTTCAAGCCTTCGAGATAAGCCAGCTTGAAGACCATGCGGCGTTTTTCGGGGAGTTTTTCTATCTCGGTGTAGATCTCCTGCATGAGCTCAGCGCGGATCATCTGGTTGATGATCAGCTCCTGGCCCTTTTCTTCTTCCAGGTACAGCAGCTCTTTACGGCTGGACTCCTTCACCTGGATATGCCGGAGGAAGTTCAGGCAGGCATTACGGGTAGTGATATACAGGAATGCCTTAATATTCTGGGGAGTGGCAAAGTCGGTATGCTTTTGCCAAAGCTTCACATACGTATCTTTCACGATGTCTTCCGCATCCTGTTGGTTACCCACCAGCTGCGACGCAAAATAGCAGAGGGGGCGATAATGCAACTGGAAGAAATAAGTGAATGCATGTGGATCACCCTCTTGAAATTCTTTGATGAGATCCGGATTTAACTCAGGATGGTCCATGTGTAATCTCTGGTTTTAGCTACTTTATAATGATTGTTATCAGAGGATCCTCCTTGCCGGAAGATCCAGTACGTTATTAAAATTAAAGGTGATGTACTAATAGAAGGTTTAGAATAAGGCCTTATAATCATTATAGCAGAAACACAAGATCTAAACTTTCAAGGCTTTTTCAAAGAAGGCAATCGTTCAAATTTTTGTGTTCAGATGTGGTGCCACTAAACTAGACAATATTCTGGAAATCGCAAAAAAATGTCCCCGCTGGTCATTTCTTAAAATCTCCCCTCCGGCCTTCCGGAAAGGGAGAGCTTATGGTTTAGGAGCTAGAAGTTATTGACTGAAAAAACATCCGGTATTGGATTGGTCGGATCTGCCGGCCCTGCAATCACCACCGTCATATTTTTAAACCTTGGAAAAGACCAGTAGAAACTCGTCAGCAGATCACCCGAAGCCTGGTCCCTGATCTCGAAATTATAGTGGTCCCCAGCACCGAGCGTGGCATCGTATTTTTTAAAACCCGTGATCCCTTTGTATCCCAGCACGGGGAACTCCATATTGGCAGGATCCGTGTCCAGGTTGATCGTCAGCGCTTTACCCCCCATGGATAAATTGACAAAGCGTATACCCGCCGAGCTGTCGCTGTAATAAGGGATATTATCCTTCACCAGCATGGTGTCCGCATGCGCTGTGTCTCCCGAGAGAAAAAGAGAATAGATGTCCCCGGAATTGAAGGTCAGGCTGCCTTTGAAAATTTGGAAGCCGGTGTCGGTAGAGGGTACGACCAACAAAGGAGTGACACCTGCCACGGGAGAATACAGCTGCGAAGCGCCATACCAGACGGGGACCATATTGTTGCCATAGGAGGGACTGTTATAATACCTGCCTGCCGTATCGCTGCCAAACATCGGTACGATGGAGCTGTTCTCCGCCAGGGCATTCACGACAGTAATGGAGGCCGGCGCCGGCACCACTTTAGCTTTCTGGCAGGCAATGGTTGCAATGAGGAATAGGGATGCAACCGCTACAATTAGTTGGGGGGTTCTCATTGAAAGTTAGTTATAAAATTAAGGATCCGATGCTGCATCTTGCTGCATAGCAGCAGGTTGATACAGTTGATGTAATGGCATAGGCAATCGGTTTCCGCCCGGAATGACAGGCGGATGATAAGGCCACCCGCTAACAGGAAGGTAATTCCACGTTAGTTGTCTTAGAGACAGTGTTTGGGTGTACTAGCTTGGGGAAGGTTTAACGATTAGGGGAGGAAGACTCCCTGCAGGTAAAAACACCTGAATGGGTAAATCGGACTATCCAAATGGTGAAAAACTGGGCTATTTTTTCTGTAAAAGGGATGGAAACACGGGGCTTCAGCGACCCCTCCTCAACCCCTGTCCCTTATCCTGGCACTGAGTTGATTCATCGGGTGGATTTACCCAGTCAGGCAATTTTTCACGTTTACGTAATACCTGGCCTCTGGCTACTTCCCCGACCAATTCCATGGTCACTGAGTTCTCAAATAGCCGAAGTTTATCCGGCTTGTCGAAGTAACTAAAAAAGCCTCATTTCGTGAGACAATTCTATATCTCGCCATGACCCGGCCGCGGGTCATCCCTTGGGCGTAGGCTCTCACACTTATTCGTGACTTCATCCCTGAGGAAAATGTAATATAATACAACAATTTTATAGAATTTTTAGTTTAATTATCTAGCTGACTTCCACGCTCTATAAATATTTATATAACTATATGCTTTCTTGAGATCTCTGTCATCCATGCTATTGATGACATTGTAGGAATTGTTAAGATCTCCTTTTTGCATATAACATATTGCAATGAGTTCCTCAGTCCTACCGGTATAGTTTTTGATCCCTTTTAAATAGTTGATGACCTTGTCTATCAAATTTACGTTGACCGATTTGTCCTCTAAGAGGAGCGCTGCTATTCTGGTCATTACACTTTCTTCTTCTCTTGTAATGGTTGATACTATTTCCAAAGACATGACCGGGTCCTGTCTGAATATCGAGACGGCAATAGTAGATAAGGCATCATTCCTTTTCTCCACATTTGTTATTTCGCCGGCCAGCCTCAGCGCACGTTTGGGATCGGTCTTTGCTGTGTTTTCAACGATCGATTGCAGCGCCCGGTCCCTGTTGTCGGGATCTTTCATCTCATATGCTAATGACAGGGCCCTGGTATAGTCGATAGTGCCTAGTGCTCCCACTACATTTGAAAGGGCCCGTTCTCTGTATTGCTCGGTTCTGATTAACCTTATTAAACGCAATATTTCAGTAGGCTTATTTTCATAAGAGCCTTCAATGATGGCCGCAATAGCCAAGTCATGGGTAATACGGTCGCTGATCGACTCCACCAATAGCACCGTTTTGTCGAAATCTGTGTCACATAGGGGTTTAATAATGTCCGTTATGGCATCTTCTTTATCGGAATTATTTCTCATGCTGGCTGCGAATTGAAGCGCTTTTGCTGGCGAACTTTCTGCTGTCTTATCTATCAGGCCGGACAAAGATTTGTCTCTCTCTTCGGGATCGGTCATCATATTTATAATAATCAAAGCTCTGCCGGGATTCGTTTCATACAGTTCCGAGGAAATATCATCGAGTGCGTCGTCTTTACTATCAGCATCCGTGAGCATATTTACCAGTCCTAAAGCTTCATCCAAATTGATTTCAGATATTACTTCAATTACATCGACCAGTGCACTATTCTTTTCCTTTTCATCCTGGATCACGCGGATCACCTTCAATGCCCGATTGACATCTTTTTCGGCTACCGTTTTAGCGATTTTGGCGAGCGCTTCATCCCGAGTGTCGTTGTCCTCGATCTCAGAGACCAATTGCAATGCACGAGCTGGATCATTTGCGCTTATTACCCCGACTATGCCGGCAAGGGCTGTTGCCTTGTCGGACTTATTTGTTATTTTGCGTGTGATTATCAAAGCTCTATTGACGTCAAATTCGTTGATTCGACGTACAATAGTAACCAGCGCGTCTGATCTGGTATTGTCATCCTTAAGACTGTCTGCAATCTGCAGTGAACGTAGAGGATCTTTTATACTGAGCTTCTTTGCTATTGCCGCTATCAATATTTCCCTTGTTTCACCACCCTTCAAATCGTTTGCCATCGAAAGTATTTCGTCCAGGAATTTATCGGAGACACTATAGATCATTCTGCCAAATAAACTATTCTTTCTATTGTCACTTTTCAATGAGATAACTATCGGTAAAATCCGTCGCACATCTTCTTCACTGATATCACGATTTATTATGAAGTCGATCGCATCTGTTTTTAAGTCGTCTTCTTTAATGTTATTCAATATTTTTAAAGCAAATTCTTTATCTGTTTTCCATAGGCTATCCAATGCTTTGTTCCTATCTGAATATGCCAGGCCTCTTGTTATCGAGTACTCGATATTTTTTTCCAGAGAAAAATGTAATTTATACCAGGCCGTTCTCGGGAAGGCTACTAATGCTATTGCCAGCATGAAAAAGCATAGTAATACGAATACTCGCTTTTTGATATTATCAATGGAATTACTTACCAATTGCTTCTTGATCGAAATATTCTCGCCCCAGGTAAGTGTTGAACTGTATTTTCTTATCAGGAGGATCTCTTTCAGGTTGAATAAATAACGTTTACTCCTTTCATTGCCGATCCATTCATTGCTTCTGCGCGCTAGCAGGCTATTGGCCTTGCGTAATTCAGTGTCGGTCTCATTTCCTATATTTCGTAGCGGGTCGATCAGTCTTTCATGCGCAAGCTCAAAATGAAAGGGAGGCGGACCGACCTTGTTGATCAGCTTTACCTGTTCCAGCCAATCCAATATTTTCACCATGTTCTCGTTGTCGAGTTCTCCTGCTGTTTTTGATCTTATTTCTTCGATAGTCAGCTGACCGGCACTCACATTTTTATTTAGATCTATAAGCGATATCAATACATGTAAAACTGCGCCTTTTCTGTTGAATGGGTTCGGGACTTTCAATTGGTCTTCTATATACCTCTTCAGCATGCCGTCAATGCCGCCAAGCCGTTGAAAAGTGGCGGCGTTGAAAGCCTGGTTTTCCGTTAGGTTATTTTTTATGACCAATGATATGATCTGTATATCTACAGGAGAGATGAGCCCATCGTCTTTTGATGCCAGTTCCTTACTGGCCGTTTTTTCCAAAAAAGATATGTCTACGAATTTGATATTTTCCTTTTCTGCAATGACCTTGAAAATATTGGCTGTTTGGACAGGTGTGAATTTCTTAAGTGTAAAATAATTACGATTTGCATCGAGAATATAGTTCAATCTTTCCTGCACTTCTCTTAAATTATCTGCGAAATCGCTTCTGATCGATATTAATAGCCTGATATTCGAACATTTTTCATAAACTTCCTTCATTTCCTCTATGAATGACACCCTGTCCGCAGCCAGGGGTGTTTGTGTGAAGAACTGTTCGAACTGATCGAAGATAATTACAAAGAGACTGTAAATTAAACTGTGTCAAAGGTTAAAAAATTAAGACCTTTAATACAGTTTTTTATGGAAAAAAAAGACAGATTCGACTACGAAGCGCTCAAGAAAAAGACACTGGAACAGCTC